>Ga0192276_1068_pt1 | contig 23731 bp, 20 predicted proteins | sample Koala_Koa24_I3_FD_131263 | JGI IMG/M metagenome (GOLD analysis project Ga0192276, IMG submission 131263) | Enriched cells from koala feces incubated with labeled cellulose particles, San Francisco Zoo, California, United States - Koala_Koa2-4_I3 ...
ACTAATTGGAACAACTATCTGATTTCACAAGAATAGCGTCAACAGGACGGAGTAAAGTTAGATTATAGCAATCAGATGCAGGAAAGCGTGAAACGTCGATAAAACGAATGTTCAGATAATATTCATAGATTAGTTCTTGTTTTTTTACTCATTGTGCTGTATAATGTAAGTTAGCAATGCCTAACTAAGGCATATTCCGTAGAATGCAGTTCTGAGAACTAAAGTTTAGGATTGTTGTTGATATCTAGAGAAGTGGAGGAAAAATGAATGAAATACACAAGCAAGTATTGGATTGTGATAGCTCCGTTTATGAAAGGACTACTCACAAAAAAATATGGGAAAGCAATGTCACGTGAATATGTAAGAAGGGCAAAACTTATCTATCGACAAATGCTCCGACAAGCAGAGGATATCGGTGCAAAAAATCCTATGGCAAGCAACATATATATGTCGTTCGTCTTTATGGCAATTTGGAAAGCTGCTGACGGGACAGTGACACCGAACGATATGCGTGACATGACCAAGGAGCTTTTGGGAAAAGAAATCTTCCGAAAGCTTATGGGTGGCATGGATTTGAACAAGAAAAAGGATATGAATAAGCTAAGGAATATGCTCCGTAAAAATGCAGGGTGGATTGAGGCTCACCCGCAATATCGGGATAAGTCATGGGATTTTAATTTTGATGAAACACCCGATAACAGTGTCCTATCATATCATTTCACAAGATGTCCGTTAAATGATTTTGCAAGAACCTATGGATATATGGAGATTCTGCCTGTGATGTGTGAGATAGATTACCTAACGGCGACGTTATATCATGCAAAGCTTTATCGGGAACAAACGTTAGCGAGTGGTGGCGGTATGTGTGACTATCAGTATGTGGGGGATCGGAAATGAGGAAGCAAATAGTGAGGACTTGTGAGATGAGGGTATTTATCTATCGCTTGACGATGGCAAGAATCAAGAAAAGCAGTGGATTTGTTTTATTGCAAAAAAGTAAATGGGAAGGTGTAACGATGAACAAAAAAATATGGGACATTTACGTCCCGATTTATGAAAAAGCCATGCGGGTCGACTATCCTGCCAATTTAGTGTTTGAAGTCGCAGATGCTCTACATATTATGCCAGAGCCAGAGGAGGCTCTCAAGGAAATCGACAGAATTCTTAAACTGAATGGAATTCTGATTGCCCCGAATTTTGTGAACCATAAAAAGGAAGTTGACGAGGTATAAAATATGGAAAAAATCACATTGACTGGTGTATCGGAAACTATGCTACAAACGGTGTTTGCCCGTGCACAAGAAACGCAAAAGCAAAGGCATAAAATCGTAGATGAAAAGGCTGTGGAACTCGTTTCCCATCTGGATTACGATTTTTCTCTTGCACGAAAAGACAAAATTATGTCTAGCGGTGTAATCGCTCGAACTTTAGTGCTTGATTGGATGGTGAAACAGTATTTACAGAATCATTCAGGTGCTGTTGTGGTCAATCTTGCTTGTGGTTTGGATACTCGTTGTTATCGTATGCAGGGCTATTCTCATTGGTATAATCTAGACTTGCCAGAAGTGATGGCTTTGCGAAAGAAACTACTTCCAGAGGAGGGAGTTATTACTCAAATTTCCGCCTCTGCTATGGATATACACTGGGCAAATTGTATTGTTACCGATGGCAAGCCTGTGTTGGTCATTTTGGAGGGTTTATCTATGTATCTAACTGAAGCAGATATAAAGCAGATTTTTGTCATTATTGCAACGTATTTTCAAGATGTGACGGTGTTTATAGAAACCATGTTGCCTTTCACAGTGAAGATGGTAAAAGAGAAATCTATCGAGGGAAGTCATGCGAAATTTACTTGGGGTGTAAAAGACGGTAAGACATTAGCATCACTACTACCGAATTTTGAGTTCGTGGAAGAACACAGTCTTGTGGAGGGCATGGAGGTCATAATGCCTATTTACAGGGTAATCGGGAAGATTCCGTTTGTACGTAATCTGGCTAACAAGATTGTGGTGCTTATTGAGGAGGGAAAAGCAAAATGATGATAACGGTTGTTTCCACGCTTATGCTTATGGTTGGCTATTTTCTTATGCTGTACGGTGCAGTCGGTTTTATTCAGGACAAGCGGCTTTTCTTCTCTGCACCGAAAGAAAACTTGGCCGTGATCCCTGACAAAAAAGAGCGGTTCAAGGGCGCTCATGTCATTGGCTGGGTGATTGTCGTATTCGCTGTATTGTTGTTTATCGGTGCATTTGCTCTGGGCATTTGGGACGGGGCAAGAAATGATTTCGGTCCTCTCAAATATTTTGTTCGGTTTCTCACGATGCTCTATGGGATGGAGATTTACGACATTCTCTTTTTTGACTGGTATCTGCTCTGTTGCTCCAACTTCTTCCCGCATTTTTATCCGGAGACAAAAGGCATCGTGGGGTCGCAGATGTTCGGCTATAACAAGAAGACGCATATCGTACATTTTATTGTGTATATCCCCGCCTGTTCTGCACTGGCACTGGGATGTGTGCTACTGTTTTCATAAAATTTATGGAGGTAAGCGAAACAAAAATGAAAAAAAACAATCTGTGAGAAACTCATGTGGGCAGCGATGACCCCCACTATGTTCAAGTTCATATATGAAAACTGCGGCGAGGTCGATACCTCTGCTGTCAAGAAAAAGGCTCGCAAAAACTACAAGGCAATGGTCGAGAGAACACCCGACATCGGCAGCTTCATGAAAAATACGCTCCGTGTTTCGCTTGTCGGAGGTATTGTCTGGCTGTCTGTCTATAACGCAATGGACGGAAAAATGAGCCATGAGCAATTCGGAGAAATGGTAAAGGTCACAATGCAGGCTCCACTGATTCAAAAAGCGTTCGGCGGCAAAAATCCTTTTGATTCTGAATACCAGAATAAAAAAGCCGAAAAGGATAAAGTCACCAATGCCATGAGTGATAGCGAATTTAACTGGATTACAGAGACGATTCCTGGCAGAAACGCTGATGAATACACGACAATTTATCATCGCTGCGGGCTATGTGCACTTGGCAGGCAGGAACACCACGAGGATTTGATTCCGTATATGTGCGAAATGGACTTCATCTCTGTTGACCTGATGGGCGGGGTACTTCACAGAACTGGTACGATTGCTGCGGGTGCGGAAATGTGTGATTTTTATGTCTGCAAGAAGGGATCGGAATGGGATAAGGAAATTAGGAGGTAAACTATGAAAATCTATGAATTTGGAGATAAAAATAAACCTGGTTATCCTGCTGTTGCTGGGGACGTGCTGTCACTGGAATAACAACTTTGGTGAAGTGATCCCTTTGTTAGAGCAGAGCTTCTATGTAGTTTGTGTTTTCTATTATGTTTGGAATTGGTTCAACCAAAATGGCATTTATCAAAAAAGAAAGTATCTATAACCAGTTTCATGCTGACCTTGTAATGCCGCTTGATGATAAAATCTGTTACTAGGTATTGACAAATAGTAACCAATCGTATATACTTAATATTATAATATGCGATTTTTAGAAAGATTCCGTTATATGGCATTTGATGATAGAACAATAACTATACATATTGTACTATGTTAATGTATTAAGTCATTGGATATCAATGCAATTGATATTACTATTATGGAGATTAAATAACTAAATATTAAATATCGTATCTAAATGCTTAAATTTTAGTAATAATGTACGATAGTATAATAAAATCTATTTTTACGAGGTAATATATGGATACTAATGAATTCAATCAAAGAATTGAAAGAATATTAATCACAGAAGATGAAATTAAAACTAAGATTCAAATGGTGGGCAATAGAATAACGCAGGATTATAATGGAAAACCTATCCTACTAGTAAGCATACTAAAAGGAGCTTTTGTATTTCTTGCCGACTTAATTCGTGCTATAAAGGTTCCATGTGAAATAAGTTTTATGTGTGCTAAAAGTTACTATAATGGTACAACATCAAGTGGTAAAGTAAATATTACTATGGATATATCTCAAGATATAAGTAACTATCATGTTATAATAGTTGAAGATATAATTGATACTGGTAGAACCCTTAAAGATGTTATTGAAGTATTAAAATCAAGAAACCCATTATCTTTAAAGGTTATAACCTTGCTTGATAAACCTAGCAGACGTTTGGTTGAACTAGATACTGATATAGCATTATTTACTATTCCAGATTTATTTGTTGTAGGGTATGGTTTAGATTGTGCTGAATACTATCGCAACCTACCATACATAGCAGTATATAAAGAATAGAAAAAATCCTTACTTTTTGGTAAGGATTTTTAATTATATATTGTTTCAACTCACGCTCGGTATATTATCGGAGTGCAACGTGCGTACATTGATACGCATGAATTGACCTCGTGTCAGTAGGGGAATACCGATTTCTCTCCGCCCACCACTGCCGTTAAGTTTTCTTTTAGCAATTCATATCGTCACTTACACTGTTGAAGTGGGAGAATTCTTGCTTAAATTAGTTAAAAAAATCTTCTTATTTAGAAACTATAGAACGACATTCTATATAGAATCTTTTATCTTCGGCATGACCAATTGAGAAGGTCTTTCTAGGTAGAGAGCCATCTTTTATAACCGTTGGAAAGAGTTCACTTTTAAGCATATCTGGAAGGATAAAGCCAATACTATCATCATTCTTGGAAAGATTTATAATGGCATCTTTACCATGAATATAGTCTATAGTACCTTTATTAGATTTTAAATATTCATCTAAGAAACTTTGAACACTTCCAACGGTCAGATTAGATAGTGGATTTTGAATATACAAAGTATTCTCAATCCCATTGATTATATATGAAAATCTTTGCATATCACTTGAACCATTTTCTGATGTTTTCAAAGTATCTTTCATCTTGGAAAGTAAATCTTGAACGTTTACTTTAGATACTATTCTATGTATAGCCTCAAATTCCAAAGCATCGCTATGTAGATTAACTATCTCTACTAAAGCATATCTAGCTGGGTGGTTAGATAAATCTATGTTAGGATTTTCTTTTTTTAATTGCTCGTAATTTTCCTTAGCAGTTGCTAAAGAATGGTTGCCATCTCCCATAGCGTATAGTAGAACCTCATCTTGTGGAAGATTATACTTCTTACTATTCTCTTGCAACAGATTAAATAATGCAGTATCTATTTGACACTTTAGACTATTACTATTCACTAAATATCCGCTAATATGTCCGCTACCTTTCATTAAATCAGTATCATAAAGTAGATTTAATGAGTCTTTCACCTTTCCAATAGGTTCAATAACTGTATTCATAATATCGTCTATTAAAATCATTATGTGAGTAAGTTCAATAGGAGCATTTTTTCTAACTTTTAAGCGTGGTGGGATTCTTTCAATAACTGTAGTTTCGGTAGCTCTAACTTGAGATGTACTTCCCTTAGTATAGTCATACTGTTCTAAATCTATTTTACCTATTAAACCGCAACGTTTCTTACCATCACTTTGTATACGTTCAACATATACAAAACAATCCTTGTATTCTACGAATATATCTTCATTGATATACTGTTTCATAGTATTGTTTATATTTTCTATCATTTTATCACAGTTATCATCGTTTAGATATACTTCTGGGAGTATTAAATCTATAGTAGATTTCTCCCCATTAGATATACTTTTAACTTCTTGCCAATAATCTAATTTATAGGTAAATTGGTCGCAAGCTATTACGCTCCATTTTTTCATATCGATATTTTTTTTTAGGCAATAGAATATCTGCCGTTTGAAAAGCCGTTTTCATAAGTATTAAATTCCTTTCATATGTATTATTTATCGTTACAATATGTTTAATATCAATGATTGTTAGAAAAGTATAGTTCTAAAGATTTCTTTAAGATATCATTTATTTTTTCAGTAGAAGTTTTATCTGTAAAGTATTTAGAAAAAATATTCTTATCTAGGGAAACGTTGACCCACTTAACCGTAGATTGTTTACTAACGTTTAGTAATACATTAGTTAGCATAGTTTCAGTAGGAACAGAGTTATCTTTGCAAAGCTGACGGATATTTTTAGCCATCTTTATGTTGATTTTAATGTTATTTTTAGAAACTATCTTAAAGACCATACTTTGTATATTTTCAGGAATAAAAGAGAGTTCAACGCCAGCTTTAAGAGGGATAGTTTTGTTATCTATCATATCTTTTATAGGCTGAATAAGATAGTTAATCCTAATTAAGTAAGAAACTGATGTAGTACCTAGACCATAATCTTTTGCAAGAGCATCACGAGTCAACTTTGGACGCTCGGCGTCCGAAGTTGTTATTGTATCCAATGTAAGAGAATCGCCATTTAACTTTGGACGCTCGGCGTCCGAAGTTGTCTTTCCCTCTAACCTTTCTAATTCTTTAATGATATCATTACGTTTGCCTTGAGAAAACATCTTTGAATGCTGAACTTTTAAAACGTGTGCCTGTTCAGATATTAGTAAATCATTAAAACCACGTTGCATTAGATTAGTTTCAATAACATAAACTTCTGCTTCATCTTCAGATAGATTTTCTTTAATAATAGAAGGTATCTCTTTTAAGCCAACCTTTTTAGCACATTCTACTCTGTTATGTCCTGAAAGAATTTCATACTTTCCATTCAATATTGGTTGCACAAGAATAGGATTTAAAATCCCATTCTTTCTGATACTTTCAACCATATCTTCAAGACGTTCACCAGTATAGAGTTTAAACTTATGATTATGATATGGTTCTAAACTATCTATAGGAATAAGTTTAACTTGATTGTTATTAGAGATAAAACTATCAAGTTCAAAATCATCTGGGATTATATCTAACATATATATTCGCTCCTTTGTATAACTTCTGTAGCGAGATTTTTGTAAGCATCGCCTAGAACATTCTTATATAGGCAAAGACTTTCTTTATTCTGAACACTTTTTAGTGCCTCAACGGAACGTTTAATATAGGTTTTGAAAACTTTATCAGTATATTTTTTATTAAGTTCCGCTAATATTTCCTTACTGATTTTAGTATTATCAACCATAGTAGGCAAGATTCCTAAAATTTCAAGTCGAGGATTCAATCTTTTCTTAGTTTGATACATAAGTTCTTCAAGTTCATCAAGACCCAATAGTGCAAACTGTTGAGTCTGTACAGGAATTATAATGCTATCTGAAGATACTAAAGCGTTTACAAAAAGAATACCTAAAGATGGCAAACAATCTATAAGAATATAGTCATATTCGTTTATAGTACTTTGTAGATTTATATTATCTTTAAGTATGGTCTTTAAAACGGTTTCTCTGCTAAGTGAACCTATTAGATAGTACTCTGCTTTAGCTAGACTAATATTAGCAGGAATATAATCTATGTTATTAACATCATTATGATAGATACATGATTTAAAATCTTCCATAGTTATATCTTTGTTGTTTGCTATAGTAAACATCAAATTATTGATAGTAAATCTATCTTTAGCATTTTCAAAGCCAAGATAATAACTAAGATTTCCTTGAGCATCTAAATCTATGACCAACGTTTTTAATCCCTGTAATGACAATGCACTTGCAAGATTCAATGTAGTGGTAGTCTTACCAACCCCACCTTTCTGATTAGCAATCGTAATAAAATTAGGCATATGTATAATTATCCTTTCTATTTGAGTTGGAGTAAATTCCAATAATTATTATACCATATGTTTGTTTTTTACGCAACAATAATACTCATCGAATATTGATTAGGAAAGAATATTTTTATAATATGTAGTATTTATCGAGAACAATTTTTTAGCTTTCATAAAATTTTCATTCAAATTTCAATATGATTCAATGTTCATTCAATCTTTCTATCGTATAATGATTGAGTAGAATCATTAATATAATACACAAGAACAACCTCGGACGCCAAGCGTCCGAAGTTAAAAGGCGATTATCTTATACTGGATAGAAGAACAACCTCGGACGCCAAGCGTCCAAAGTTAAACATAGAAAACTTATTGTTAAAGGAGTGATTTCAAATGCATGAACAACTATTCATTGCTTTAATACCATCTTATGAGCCAGACACAAGATTAATTGAAATAGTATCCAAATTAAAAAGTAACGATTTTTCTATCATAGTAGTAGATGATGGTAGTGGTACTGCTTATGCTGATATATTTCAAAAGGTATCTAAATATGCAAATGTAATATCTTACCCACAGAATCATGGAAAAGGATATGCTTTAAAGATAGGTTTAAAATACATCTTTAAACACTTTTCAGGAAAATATATAGTGGTTACTATGGACTCTGATGGGCAACACACTATAGAAGATGCAAAGAAAGTATGTATGACCTCTGAAAAAATTCGCAAACCTTAATAGTAGGAAGTCGAAAGTTCGATAATAACGTTCCATTTAGAAGTATGGCTGGAAACACTATAACAAGATGTGTATTCTCTCTTGTAACGGGTGTAAAGGTCTGGGATACTCAATCGGGTTTAAGAGCCTTTGATAGTTCGCTTATACATAAAATGTGTGAAATTCAAGGTGATAGATATGAATATGAAATGAATGTATTGCTATCCTTTGCTAAACAAGAGATACCTATCAAAGAGGTTGAAATCTCTACCGTATACATTGATGGGAATAGTAGCTCACATTTTAATCCTTTAAAAGATTCTTTTAAAATATACTATGAAATATTAAAGTTTTCAGCATCTTCATTCATAAGTTTTCTAATAGATTATGGTTTGTATAGCCTATTCTTATTAATAATGCAACTATATGATTATAAAAATTTAGTAATCGCAAACGTTTCAGCTAGAGTAATTAGTGCTACTGTAAATTACACATTAAATCGAAAGTTTGTATTCAATAGTGAAGAGGGTGTTGTTAATTCAGCTAGTAAGTATTTTATTCTAGCCATATTTATTCTAATTGGTAATACTCTAGTGTTGAAGTTACTTTCTGAGGTTTTAGGAATCAATACATACATATCTAAGCTTCTAACAGAGATTATCTTTTTCTTTATAAGTTGGACTGTACAAAAATTCATAATATTTGCCAAGCACAATAGAATAAAATAGGAGGTTAATTGATGTTTAAACGAAAATCTATATTTGTGGTGATGTATTCCATAATATTAATATCTTTTACCATATACGTATTACTTGATACTTTTGTTATTGCTCGTGTAGAGCAAGTAGTTCAAGCTCCCGAAAGTACACAAGAAACTACTACATCTAATGATACACAAACAGAAACAACTACTGCTAATATTGATGATAATGACATTATTCAAGAAAGCATTACAACCACTATTGAGCAACAGGTAACTATATCCGAAAACTATTACAGTGATGGAAACGTTACAATAGAACTTAAAGAATATCGTGAGTACGATACTACAATATATGTAGCAGAAGTTATACTCTCATCTGCTGAGTATTTAAAGACAGCTTTCGCACAAAATTCTTATGGTCATAATGTAGTAGAAAAAACTTCAGAAATTTCTGAACGAGTCGGTGCAATACTTGCAATAAATGGCGATTTTTATGGTACTCAAGAAAAAGGATACGTTATTCGTAATGGTGTACTATATCGTGATACTGCGTCGTCTGACCAAGAAGATTTAGTAATATACAAAGATGGCTCTTTTGAAATAATTAACGAAGATGAACTTTCAGCAGAAACTTTATTAGAAAACAATGCTCAACAAGTACTTTCTTTTGGCCCAGCATTAGTTATAAATAATACTATTTCAGTTAGTGAAAATGATGAAGTTGGAAAAGCAAAAGCTAGTAATCCACAAACTGCAATAGGCATAATGAATAGTTTGCATTACTTTTTTGTAGTATCCGATGGAAGAACCTCTGAAAGTGTGGGACTTAGCCTTTATGAACTTGCAACCTTTATGCAATCTTTAGGAATAGAAACTGCTTACAATCTTGATGGTGGAGGTTCATCTACTATGGTGTTTAATGGAAACGTTGTAAACAATCCAACTACTAATGGAAAATCTATTAAAGAAAGGAGCGTGAGTGATATTGTCTACATCGGTTAATAAAAAGCATTCTAACCGCATTGAAAAGGTTTGTATAAGATATTTAATCTTATCATTAATCTGTGGTTTGTTTGGTGCTATCTATGAGTGTTTTAGTCATGAAGTCTATTCATTCTATATGATTTATGCGTTTGCATTCTTACTTATCCTTGGATTCGTGCCATATTTTGTTATGTATATAAAGAAGATTGATATAATATCAAACTTTTGGAACTGTGGAACTGCTACTTTAACTATGGGTTCAATAGTAAAAGGAATACTTGATATATATGGAACTACAAACTCTCTTGTATCTTTTTATTGGGTTGTTGGAATCGCTCTATTAATTATGGGAGCTATATCTTTCACTATTGAGTTTACAAAGTTAGTCCGTTGATGTTTATATCATTAGGTGAATTAAGTAAGAAGTCCCTTACTCTTAAAGTTGTAGCATAGGCATTGAAAGTAGGTTACAAAAATATAGAGCGTTACATTGTAACAAAAATGTAACGCTAGATTATAGAGTTATAGAATAAATCAAGTTGAGTCTATGTCTCAACTTGATTTTACACACTTCACTTTTTAGTTCTAAAGAGTTATTTGCACATTTCGTAAATCTTTTTTACATCGTTCTTGTTTAGAGTTCTTAAACCTACAATATCGCCATGAATTGTTGCATGAGTAGCCATATCATCGAAGTATTTGTCATCAACATTTAGTTCAGAAAGATTCTTTTTAAGTTCTAGTACATTAAATGCAAAGTTTTCAACAGCTTTAATTGTATTTTCTGCTCCAACCATAGCATCAAGACCATTATCGATATCGAATACCTTAACACCAAGACGATAGATAGCAGGAGCAGTCTTTTCATTAAGAATATAAGTAAGCCAACGAGGAGTTATTATTGCAAGACCATGTCCATGAGTGATATCATAGTAAGCTGAAAGTTCATGTTCCATTAAATGACAAGGACAGTTATGTACTGTTCCTGCATCGAGAACAGTATTTAATGCCATTGAAGAAGCCCACATAAGATTTGCTCTTGCTTCATAGTTGTTAGGCTCTTTAATTGCAATAGGTGTCCATTTTACAACGGCTCTCATAACTGCCTCTTGAAATTCAAGGATAAGGTCAAACGTTGAATCACCAGCAAGATAATAGTTATCGAGAACATGGTTAAAGATATCGAAAGCACCACAAGCTGTTTGATATGCAGAAAGTGTGAAACTATACTCAGGATTTTCAAATGCAACCTTTGGGATAAGAGCGTCACCGCCAAGTCCAATCTTTTGATTAATATCCATGTTAGAAATTACTGCCCAAGCGTCCATTTCAGAACCCGTTGCGGCATTTGTGAGGACTGCAACTATAGGAAGTGCATCAGTTACCCATACACCGTTTACTACTAAGTCCCACATATCTCCGTCATATTTTGCTCCTGCGGCAATACCCTTTGAACAATCGATTGTTGAGCCGCCACCAACTGCAAGGATTACATCAATGTTGTTTTCCTTACATATTGCAACGCCCTTGTTTGCTGTTGTATGACGAGGGTTAGGCTCAACACCAGAAAGTTCAAACATTTCCATACCTGCATCTTTAATAAGTTTTGTCACTGTATCGTAGAGTCCGCTTTTTTTGATTGAGCCACCACCATAAACTAGAAGTACTTTATTTCCAAATTTGGAAAGTTCTTCGGGTAGATGCTGAATTTGATTCTTGCCAAAATACACCTTATCTGGGTTGTGAAAGATAAAATCATTCATAGTAGATTCCTCCTAATACTTTTTTGTTGTTAATCAACTATATTTTCTACTATAGTTAATTGTACTAAATTTAAAAAAAATGTCAATAGTCAAACGGATAATATCCAAATAATATACTGTGTAGATTTACTCAGCAGAAATTAAGATAAATAATGACTAAATTGTTCCTTAAGGAACAATTTAATGATTTAAAAAAGTAATACAACTAAAAAAAGAAAGCTGTATCTTGTAATATTATATAATTTAGAAATATTTATCAATAAGAACTTTATAGATTCAATAGCTTTTTAATATTTATTTCTAAACCCGTCACCCTATGACTATAGATGTTTACTGGTATAGTTTCAGAAAAGTTATAGACGTTGACTATACTTTTAGCATTAACATCTTTAAAGAGATATACAAAAGTCATCTGTTTGTCCGAGTCAACAATCCAATATTCTCTAACGCCATGTTTTTTGTATAAATCAATCTTTTTAACACCATTATTTCTTTTAGTGGTGTTGACTACTTCAATAACTAAATCAGGTGCACCATTGTAGCTTTCTTTTTCATAGTCGAGTTTAATTCTTTCGAATATCAATGAAATATCTGGAATTAAAATATTCTTATCATCAAGTCTAATATAAAATGGTGTGACTAGAACGTTATAATTACGTGGCTTTATATTTAAACGCATGTAGTTATATATAACTATCGATAGGTTATTCACGATACTTTGTTGGAATTCAGTATGCGAAACTGAACCAGCAATCTTACCGTTAATAATTTCACGGTGTTTAACGTCCTTTGTAGTCGACATCTTAAATTTAACTAAATCTTTAATTTGTTGATATCTTCTCTGCTGTGACATAAATAACATATTAATTGTCATTTCCTTTCAATACAATCTACTGTAGATAGTTCTACTTTCCTATGCTTTCATTATAATATATATATGACATTTTGTCAATAGACCATGTTAATAAATTTATAATATTTTTTTATATACTCCACATTGATATACAATATACATTCTCACATCATTGTGAACCTTGCATTGGTATGAGCAATATAATATGATATCTAACTATATCACTTTAATTATTATCACAATTATGCCATAATTCTCTGACTATGTAAATATATAGGATAAAATTCATTTTTACTTAAAGATAAGAAAAATATAGTATATGTTGTACTCATGATAATAAAAAATACAGCATAGAGAGAAAAGCTGTATTTTTTAATATTATTTTATATGGAAAGTTAAATCAACTATTGATATTATATCATATATGGAAATATTTGTCAATAGGCAATTCGTATTTTTTTAATAAATATCTCATCACTTATGTTAGTAAGATTAGGGTTGATATTATTTTCAATATTAGAGTAAAATCTTCTTTAAGGCTAAGATATCTAAAATGTTGATATAACTATCTTCATTTACATCTAGGTTTAAATTGGACGTTGTATCTTTAGATACTTTACCTAGAATATGTTGTTTTAATAGTAGTATATCTAAAGCATCTGTAGAGCCATCTCCGTTTACATCTCCAAAAGAATCGGATTGACCAATCTCTGCTGGACTAGTCTTAAGATTTTTAATTACAGCATCGGCAATAACTTTATGACCTTCTATATTTGGGTGAGGGTCCATATTAAAAGTATCTATATCTGCATTAGTCAAACCCGTAGTATTAAAGTCCTCATATATTGGAACTATAGTATAGTCTTCAGAAGAGGCATCTAAAGCAGAGTTTAACTTTTGGATATACTCATCTACTATATCTCCTAAAGCAAACATACCATTCACATTTATCTTATAGTACGGATTATAAAATTCAGTCACCAATATTTCACAATCAGGATTTAATTCCTTAATATCGTTAATGATGGTTGGAAGAGTATTTTCTTTAAAGTTTTCACAACTAGCATCTAAAGTTTCATCTTTATCTATAGTATACTTTAAACGATTTAAACAAGTTACTTGAGTTAATGTACTAGAGTTATCGTACCAGTCTTTAAGAGCAGTAGTTAAATCGCCTTCCAGTTCAAAAGAGGTGTATATCATATCGATAAAAGGTAGAAGAATATCATTAGAACCTATTGTTATAGTAATAACATCTGCATCAGCAATGGATTCATCATATTCTCCAGTATCTAACATTTCAACTAATTCAGTAGAGGTTAGACCATTTACTGCATAGTTAGAAACTTTAGTATTAAGATAATCTTCCACCAAGTATACAAATCCATCATTAATATTTTCCAAACCGTATCCATAAGATATACTATCACCAAAAGCCACATAGTTTACAGTATCAGCATTGACTGAACTTTCGGTTATTCCAGAAAGCATGATGATTGAACCACCTAACACCATGCACATACATCTATTAAAGAGATTATTCATAATAAGCACTCCTTCGCAAACTAAAATATTAGATTAATTATATCATTATTAAGCGATAAAGTCAATCAGATTGTAAAATATTTCTATATCACTGTATGTTCCACATTGATGTGAGATACAGTATTTGGTAATAGTATGTAGTGCATTTGGCATTTTTTGCCATATTGACAAAAATACAATAAAGTTATATAATTAATCAATACAAGACTTATTATTGATACTTTGTCTTAGCATACAGAGATATATCGTTATATTTTGGAAAGCAATGGAGATATTTTATATGATGTTTAAAAGAAATAATCCTCAAACGATAAAAAAAGTACCAAACTACTTAGTTATGTTTATAATATTCTTAGGTGTGGATATTGCATTATTCATACTATTTGGAATCTTTCTATTAAATGGCATGGAGTTCACTAGCTTAGATATCTTAACAGAGATGCCAAACTCAGAAAAAGTTTACTTTAAGTGGTCAGATTATTTTCGGCATTGTACTCTATACTGTCTACTTGAAGATGTTGCAATAACCTTAATCTATGCCTACTTTACTAATAAAATACTAGGAATAGGTAAAAGTATAACAGGTATTGCCTATGAAGATACTAACCTCTACATAAAAACAGATGTAATATATATGTGGGTAGCACATACTTGTATAAAGATTCTGCTTAATCTACATTCAACAGCAATGTTTTTGAGTATCCTTGAGTACACTCGTGAATCTAAATGGACTACATTTAATCTAGGTGATACCGACCTTTACATTCCTAATGATTGTTATAATCTAGTAACATACAGTTTAATATTAGCTTTAGGTGCTATAATATTTACATTCTTTATGTTGATGAACTATAAAAATTGGAAACATAACTGGAACTATATAACTATACCACTAGTATTAGATATACTTCTTATGCTATTTGTTTCTAAATTGAGTTACTTAAGCCTTAATAGATTTTGGATTGCTTATGCTATTGCCTCAATAGTTGCAATATCTTTGACTACTACTATTACATACCTTATACAGACTAAAGTCACATCAAGGAAGAAGATAAAAAAAGATACTACGAAGAAGAAAAATCTACACAAGATAGTTGAAATTTATTCAAGTGTATTTATATGTATATCAATAGGTTGGTGTGTAATTCAGTATATGCTTGGTGTGGATAATAAAAATACACTCTTTGGTATACAATATTCTGCCGTTATAAAGTTTTTAACTCCTATATTTTTGATAGTAAATACAATATTAGAAAAAAATGAAAAACATAGTCCAGATAGGTACGAACAGACTCCTTTAAACCTTTATAAGTACAATACTTTAACTTTGATACTCTTTAGTTGCTTAATATTAGTAGTATTAGGAGAGTTTGGCTCTATAGTATGTATCTTAACGCTAACTATAGTTATGTCATTACTATTTATGGACTTCTTAGATTTCAATGGAAAATCTTTGTGGTATACTATAAAGTATCTACTGAAATCGATTATGGTAGGGGGTATATTAGGACTATCTATAGTATTAAGTGAAAACTTTCTGCTACATTATCTGCTTAATAAGAATGGTCTTTACCTAGAAGATTTTAATAGTCCAACGTTCTATATTATGGGCATAGTAGGTATATTTATACTCTTGATTATTTCTATAGGTTCTTTAATACTATTATTCTCACGAGGTAGCTTTACTACTTGGATTTATAAAGTATTGCGATGCTTTAAATATTTAAAGTATACTTTACTCAACGTTATAACCAAAATAACCAATAAACTAACTAACCATCATTTTGTGTCTAAAATGAAAGATACTACTATTGTAAATGAAAATATATCAGTGTGTATAGTCTTAATAACTATAGTTGGTCTTGTATTGGGATATAATTTTATATTTCCAAAATATTCAGGAACTACAATCTTAAAAGCATACTATATGACTGCTGGAAACTTTAGTAACGAATTTGAAATTACTGCTAATATTACCGATACTAGAGCTACTGAGTCGTATTACATAATTAAAGATGGCTACTACTGTGAAAATCCTAACGATGTCCCTAGCGAAGTTAGAGAACAACTTAAAAGCATGGCTAAAAATTCCACAAATGATAATGAAATTGTAGATTATATCGATAATACTTCTACTACTATACTAAATCGTTCAAACATTCTGTACACTCCAGAAGCCTATACAGGAATATCTTTAAGAATTATGAAGATAGTTGATAGACTATGTTATAGTTCAAAGACCACAGAATTATCTACAATACAACGAGCATTAAGAGAAAATATGGGTTTTAATGTAGATAAAACTTATAGAACCTATATATCGACACTTCAAACTAAAAAATATCTAACTAGTAACTACTTTACAGATGCATCTTCTGAAGGATACTCTACATATTACAATTCAGATGGCTCTTTAAAAGATGGTTTTTCATATAAAAAAGATTCCTATGGTAACGATACTAACATTATAGTATACAATACTCCTACTGACCATGAGTATACTGTTATCTACAACGATGAATCTACTGAAGTAGTTACACTTCAAGTAGACCAAGAAGGAAAGATTTTCGTATCAGCAGAACCTACTACTGCTTGTAGTGACTACGTTCTATATACTCTAAGTAAGTTAGGCGTAGGAAATGTTCTACTATTGATATTTATTCCTTATTTTAGCCTAATGATATTACTATTTGTTACCAACTCTAACGTTACTTTAACAAACTATACTTATTCTAACTATATGCACTATGCAATCCATAGTTTAGGGTTGTTATATGCTGTATCATTTATAATACAAACTATAGTTATTGTGTTAGGAGTCTTTGGAGTATCGTTATTTTCGGGGTTATCATTGCCATTAGTAGCTAAAGGTAACTTTGAAATGTTTGTCAACGGTATATGCATTGCAATAATGCTGATTGCTCTAGGAGATTCTAATGATACCGTTAAGAAAGGAGATTAATTTCATGTCCTTTAAACGAATTTTCTTTGGCATATTAATATTGACATTTTTTACCTTATCTATATATTACAGTTTTTGTACACTACTAGAACCTACCGATAGTTTAAACTCTAAGACGTTGTATTCAATATCGAATCCATATACTAATGAGAATAGTTCTAAAGGAATCATTTACGATTGTAACAATGTTCCACTTTTAGCAAACATTGTAATAGATTCACTAGGTGAACCAATCTACGATGAGGACGGTAGTTATAGATTTATCTCAGAAGTTGAAGATTTAGACAGCGTATCATATAGCAGACGTATAATAGACTCTGAGAATTCATACTGTTGGTCTAACATATTAACAGAATACTCTGGTGGTTTAGATAGTTCATTTGCTAACATTCTACAAGATATCCCTTTAAACTCAGATGACAGCACCGATATAGTACTAACTATAGACAACACTATACAGTCAGATACGTATGATGCTCTATCTGAACGTAACTATAGTAGTGCCATAGTATTAGATTGCAACAATGGAAATGTAATATCTATGGTGTCTAAGCCATCTTATGACTACAATTCGTTTAGAAATGGTACTATTCCATATACTTATTCAAATACAGATAACTCCCATGATTGTGTTCAGGATTATTACAAACTATGGAAATCTGCATATCAGCAGGACAATATTGGCGAAGATAATATCAATAAATGGGTAGAAGGTGAGAATGTAGCAAGTTTAGAACAGGATTGGAAAGATGACGGTTTAATGTATTCTCAAGAGAATGTTACCGAATTAGACGAATATTGGAGTCTATATGAGCAGTATATTCAAACCGTAAATGTCGACACCGACAATAAAAACTTTGAAGATAACAACGAAATAGATGGATTTAACTTCAAGGATATCTTTAAGTTGGAGTACGAATTCTATAAAGAACAAGAAGAAAACAACTCTGATGAAAGTTTTGATTTCATTTGGGAACCTTCAACATTAGGCGATGGTATAACATATATTCCTTTTGTTAAGTTAAGTGATGGAAACTATCTAAAATTGTGCTATGGTAACAATAACTTTATCTATGAGGATTGCATTGATGCTAACTTTGACCCTAACTTTTCTTTTCAGAACTATGCAGTATCATCTAGTGCACCAGGAAGTTGTTTCAAGATTTTGCTATCAGCACTCTTAATCGATAGTGTAGATGAATCTATGTTAATAGACAGCGATGGTATTACTACTGTAAACGTTGGTAATGAATATAAAAGCACAGTAGATAACAAATTTCCCGCACCATTACCCACTGTGGAAACCGCTACACAGAGTCATAATAATCTAAAAGAGGCTTTATCTACTAGTTCCAACCAATATTTTTCCTTAGTAGCTATTAATTTGGATAGAATATTAAAATCTACTAATAGTTATAGTTGCACATACGAAGATACTATCTCTCTTTCTGAAGATGAACTATACAGTTCAGGGTCATTACTTTTAAACTATTACAAGGATAAGTTCTGTATCAATACTAAGATTGGTGCTTACTTTTCTGTTGAAGATGCAAAGATATTATCTTGTTTAGATGATATATTGGTAGATACTACTGCTACTGAACAAGACAAAGATTTAATCTACGATTCTACTCTTTGGTATGATTTAGATGATGATGGTAATGTAGTTCAAGCGTATACTAATAGCACATATAGTCTTGCTCAAAAAATAGGCGATACTGCTTATGGACAAGGTTATGATAGAATATCGCCTATGTACATGGCTATGGCAATGGGAAAGTGTCTAACTGGAACTATGTACGTTCCTAACATACTAGCCGATGAAACTGAACCTCAAACTATTGGAGAAGACTTTAACAGAAGTTCTACTGTAGATATTCTTTCTGATAATCTACAATACGTATATGACTCACATACTAACGATTATGGTGCATACTTCGACTTTCCAAGTAACTTTGTATTCTATTCTAAAACTGGAACTTCTAGTGTAGATAAGGGAAAAGGTACTCAAAGTACGTATGGTCTATTCGCTGATAAAATTAACTATCCTACTCAAACCGATAGTTCTGATAAGTATCAAACTATTTGGTACGTTGGCGGAGTTACTGATGGTGAGAACACCTATTCTATAGTATTAAGGTCTTTCTTCGATGATAATAGTTACTCATTAAAAAAGGAGTTCTTAACGATTGTAAACTCGCTGTATGAAAATGGATATCTAAATGAGTACTAAAAGCTATTTTTGGGAGTGTTAATATGGAAAAGATTCAAGCTATAGTATTCTTTTTTATAGCTATATTTTATAAAAAATGCCTTTGGTTAGCAAAGTTAGTGTATTGGATAATATACTTTATCGTCACGTTGTTGATACTTTCTGTTACCAACGTTATGACTTTCTCTCCAAAGATGCATATTTTCATAATGGATTGTACTAGTATTACTCAAATCATAGCAGTAATAATAGTCTTGTTGTATACTGTTTTAGCGTTCTATATCGATAAGAATGCATCTATCAGTATGGAACTCTTAACCAGCTTTGAAAGAAAAGACAACATCTCTAGTTGGAAATTTTGGAAGACTATATTTAAGTTAAAAGGATAAAGGAAGGATATATATATGGCTTTCGATTATAAAAACTTTAGTAGTAAGATGCAACAAGAACTACATACGAATAATAACATTAGTAACTCAAATCATTCTAAAGTTAAAAATACGGATAATACAGATAATAATACTAACGATAGAAACAAGGTTAAGACTAATATATCTAATCCAAAACTTCTATTTGTAGAATCGCCTTTGGATATAACTATTAAACCTTGTCCACGTTTAAACTCATTCTATAAATCTGCTACAAAGATGGAAAGTTTTATGAATAAATGTTATAACAACACTTTTAAGGTGGATTTAAAGGTTCACAACAGTATTTATAATGAAGATGAAAAAATTTTAAACAGTAGTATAGATTCATTCTTTCTACACTTTGACCTTGAAAAGGTTAAAGATAAAACTTCTTTAGATAAGAATGTTATCTTGAGTGTTGAAGATATAACATACGATACTTCAATCTCAGATAACTGCCACTTAATATATATAGGTCGAGTAAAGTATACTCATAATCTTAATGATAATAAAAACTTTAGCTACTTTAATCTTAAGATGAGGTTTGAACTAAAAATTATTAACAACTTCGAGTATAACATCAATAAGATTGAAATAAGTATTTCCGACCTTAACTCTGCAAGTGAGTTGAACATTATAGGAAAGTTCTTTGACCTATGTAAAGGTTCTATAGATAGATTGACCAACTCAACTAAGAACAACGATTTCGATGGCAACCTAGAAGAGATAAGAAAGTTCAAAAATAGTACTAGGTCACAATCAGCATACTTTTCACCATCGAGGCATTTAAAGTTAGTTCAAGATGATGTTACTATAGAATATAGCATTATACTCAGATATTATGTTCAATTTAATCTTATACAGTGTCCTATATGTAATAAACCTATTAGAAACTTAGGAGTTCCTGGTATAGTACTACAAGCAGGAAAGTCTAATTCTGAGGCTCAATTGACTTCTAATGCTATATTTGAATACATTAAACTTTTAACTACTAAGGAGCATCTTACCGAAGAAGATACTAAACTCTTGCAGATGATATATGGTGTAATAGTCAGCAATATGCATAATACTGAAGATAATAATATTATATCACATAGACTAAGGCTACATACTGACGATGCTGGAAAATCTATGATTACTATACAACAACAAGATGATAATGATTATCATGCTAAAACATATACTTACAGTACCGATGATTTAAAAAAGTATGCTCGTATTCCTTTAGGAGAGTTAGTCAACAGTTTTAATGAAGATAATCCAGAAGATATGGAGATTAAGCCTTTTACATCTAAAGATTTTAACAAGGCTAAAAGTTTTTTAGACCAATTTAATATTAATACTTGTCAGAACTATAATCAAGACAGATATTACAATACAGGTAATCAACTTTACTTATTAAAGTATGGAAGAATAGCTCCAAAAGTCGATAATTTTACAAACTATCTAATACATGATACCTTGATAACTCAACTATGTGATAACTGTTGGAATCCACTTCCAAAAGGTTTTTACAATTACGATGAAGTTATAACTTTACACTATTATGGAAATCCTAGTGCTGGTAAGACTGTATTACTCTGTTCTGAATATAACGAGATAGAAAAGTATAACGATAATATTACATCACAGGACAGAAAGATTAAATTAAATATGTTTAATGATACACATCTGTTAGATGGTGCAGATAGTACGTACTGTAATAATTCTTATATAAATAAGGCTCGAACTTTAAAGAATGGTCAATACTTCATAGGAACTAATGCTTTAGATATAATTCCAGGGAAACTATCCAGTTTAACAGTAACCATACCCGAAAAAAGTACTAACTATGATATAATGTTTAACAGTTATGATATGGCTGGTATTAAATCTTCGTCCCGTTGGAACTCAGATAAAAATCTAGTCTATGTGTATAGTCTACTAGATGACCCACTTACATTATGTGAAAATAGTCTTTATGATAAGTTAAAGAATAGTTTCATTGCTATTAAAGATAATCCACGTAACTATAACATACAGCTATACTTAACTAAGTTAGATGAATATCCTTACTTTATATATAAACAGATTAAAGAACTAAATAGCAGATGGTCAAAATATGCTCAAAATGAAGATTTAGACTATGTTAAAAATTCTATGATATATACTTTAGCTCTATTGGAAATTTTAGAGAATTGTTTAAAATCTGATTTTAAAGATAGACCTATAGAAGAAGTAATATCGCCTAAGATATTAGAAACTATACAGAATATCACCAAGATAGATTCATTTGAAGGTCTAACATACTATCAAGCACATGAAAAGATAGTTTCTATTAAGCAGTATGATACTAATAATACCATAGATGTTATAGGTAACTATCTGCATGGATTAGACGTTATTAGAGATAACTACATTAAACTACGTTCTTTTATAGGCTCATTAATAGATGTAATTACTAAGAATATCGTTCATAATAAGTATAGTGTGTTCTGTTTTAGAGTGTATGCAGTATCATCTACTGGATATAGTAAGCTGGAAACTGAGAATCCTGCTATAAGTAAAGGTATACTATATAACCCTGAGTTTATAATAGATGCTCAAGATATTCTAAAACATACAACCTATGAGTTTGTTAAGGATAAACGTCAATGTGATTATTCTAACAACTTAGATAGCTATATTACACAATTATTCAATCCAGAAAGCTCTATATCTATATTAAGCGATGATTTCTTAAGTTCTGATATAGAATATCTTTCGAGTTTGAGAGTTGAAAAAGAAATTACAACAAATCAACAAACAGACCAACAAAAAGTCGAAAAAGGTATGTCTATTAGAGATTTTGTAATCAATAGATTATACTCTGACCCATTAGTATACAGCGACTTATATATGGATAGTTTGGAAAATGCTAAGGATATTATTAATAACTCTAAAGAACAAGAATCCATAAAAAGGTTATATCTTTTATACTATAATAACAATTTTAATTCAGAATCCGATTCTTTAGTATTAGATTTATAAAAAAGGGGACTATGATTCATGTGTTTAGGTGATAAGTATGAATAAAAAATTACTTTGTACAAAGTTTGCTCATGATTATACATATTATCTTATTGAAGGTGATATTAAAAAAAATGTTGACAGTTCGGTCTTAAATCCGTTAGAAACCAAACTAATAAGAAATGATAATTTAAACTTACCTACTAATTATAAGATTAATGGTACTTATGGCTATTATTTCGATACCACTACTAAGGATTTAAAGTGTGGTATATGGTCTTATGATACTAAAAAAGATGATAGGGGATATTTAGAAGTGGAATTTATCACTTTAGATGTAACTGATTCTTTAAATGTTACCTCATCATTTTTAAGTAGTTTAAAATCTTTATTGATTATTACTTATACTTACTTTGAAAAAGAGTTACATTCTATTTTCAGTATAAATATAGACCATCTGTTTGAAACGACTCCAAAAACTCAAGATTTGGAAATATTTTTAAAGCTATACTTTAGTTTTTTGCCATCTAACATTGCGAGTAGAATAATAGTTATGCATAACTACGCTGAATATTCAATCAATGTAGGAAAGTCTGTAAGCTGTATATCTGATTCACCTACTATTAAGAGTAGTTTTTCTAACATCTATAATTATTATCTTATCGATTGGCTATGCTGTAGTGTTAGTACATTTGAGTATAAGAGTCTGCTATATTTAAGTTGGATACAACTTTTCAATATAGATATTAAGATAGACCCATACGCAAAGTATACAATATCCGTAACAGATAATAACCTATTATCATTAATAGATAGTTCAATCCAAATGACACTTACAGATAAGTTTAATATTACATTTAAATTCTATGAATCTTTTTGTAGCAAAAAGTTCAATGATAAGACATTTAATATGATATCTAACTTCATATCTATCTCCATTGATACATTACTTAATAAACTATATTCTATGGAAAACTTTAACT
>Ga0192276_1071_pt1 | contig 23266 bp, 24 predicted proteins | sample Koala_Koa24_I3_FD_131263 | JGI IMG/M metagenome (GOLD analysis project Ga0192276, IMG submission 131263) | Enriched cells from koala feces incubated with labeled cellulose particles, San Francisco Zoo, California, United States - Koala_Koa2-4_I3 ...
AATCAAGTTCAATCGCTCAATAAATACTGACTTTTGCAAGGGCGTATGCAATACGCCCCTACATTAAAGTTCATTTTGTAGGGGCGTATTGCATACGCCCCCAATGAATTTCTAAGTTAAGCACCTATCAAGACTTCAAGTTTTTAAAATTTTTAAACTGAAATCAATCAACAAGTGCCCACACAGATTGTCTGATAAATTTTTAAAGAACGTTTTCGCTGCTATGTTTCCAAGAACACGTTTCCAAGAACACGTTTCCAAAAACGCTAGCGAAAAAATAACGACACACTGTTTGATTTTTCATTTTCACAACAGCGTGTCGTTGTGTGGGGCGTATTATAAAGATCTCAAAATCCTTTGCAAGTGTTTTTTACAAATTTTTCTGAAAAAGCACTTATTCGCACATAAAATCAACAACACTCCCGTTTAGGCTCAATTATAGCTTATATTTCATCGCTCGAAACCCAGCTATATTAAGTTTTTCATTCACTTCTTTTAAACCATCTTCTTTTTCTTTCTCCGTTAATAATTCTACATACTTATTCTTTAAAGCAGCATAAGTTTTCCAGAATAAATGTGACGTCACAAAAAGCCCTTGGGATTTGACTAATATATAAGCGTCTGCGGCACCAACTTCTCTTAATTTAGAAATTGTGTCAATCCCGATCTTTCCCAACAGACGTTCGTACTTTAGCGACATATTTGGTAAGTTCCGAATCCGTTTCGCTCTTTCCAAGGTATCAGCAAGTTTCTCTGACTCAATTTGCTGTAAAGATACTTTAATCATCTTAACTAAAATGAGGCTTTTATCATTATCCGTCAGGTAATTACCCGGAATCAAATAATAATCTCTAATCTTCAAATTACTCGGCACGCCATCCAGTTCCCATGGAATAGCGCCTATACTTTTTACTTGGTTCGCCAAGTCACCTTTGGCTCGAAGGTAAAAACCTCCTTTCTTATAAATACCAAACATATGGTCATTATAAAAAATACCGATGCCTGAAAATAATTTCTTCGATCGAATCTCTCCGAGCAAAGATGTTAGTTTTTCATATAAATTAATTGTAGGTATATTTGACATATATCCCTCCATAAAGTACCTAAAGGACAAGTTCACAATCTCATAGTTTCCTATGAAATCACCAAAAATTAATTCATATGTTATTAATAACACAAATCATTAATAATTAATATAACCATTTGAAAAATAAAATTTATTTTTTATAAACGTTGCCTAGATCACAGTAGTTTTTGCTATATTTTGCTATATTAAAAAATTTTATATTAATAATTAACCGTAAAATTTGTCATGATATTTTCCTTATTTAGTGTTATATTTAGCTTTTCTATTTTATTCGGATAACAAATGACATTAGAACAATATGCTCAATCACTATGCTCTCAACATCCAGATAAACGAATTTACCCTTTTGAATTTGAAAATAAGCGTTATTGGCTAAAACAACCTGAAAAACCTAAAGGTTCTCAGCGACTACTTAAAACTTTCCCCCACAAAGCTTTCCATCGAGAAGTAGAACGTTTATTAAAACTAAAGCAAAAAAATGCGCCTATTCCACACATTTATATTGCTAACGATAATATGTTAGTTATGGAAGATGCCGGTCTTTCTGTCAGCCATTGGCTTTCCAATAGAAATATTTCATCCGAACAAAAACAACAAATTCTAAATGATAGTGCTATTGCATTAGCAAAATTACATAAACAAAAACTAATTCATGGTAGACCTTTTGTTAAGGACATTTTATGGAAAGATGGCATAGTTAGTTTTGTTGATTTTGAAGTAGATGCTGTATCTAATAATCCCATTCAACAACAAATACAAGATAATATCCTCTTTATGATTGGATTATGTCGAGAACAAGCCATTACTAAAGAACAAATTAGACAAACTATACTCACTTACAAAAACTATACTGAACAACATATCTGGCAAACTACATTAAATAAACTCCGATATTATCGCTGGGCTTATTGGTTATTATTGCCTTTCAAGAGCATCGCTGGTAAAGATCTAAAAGCACTTTATTTACTTATAGAAATATGCTACAAGGACGATATTCTGGTAAAATAAGTTCTGATCTTATATTAGGAGAAATCGTATGCAACCTTATTTAATTGCCCCCTCTATTCTTTCCGCAGACCTTGCTCGTTTAGGTCAAGATGTGGAAAACGTTATCAACTGCGGTGCAGATTTAATTCATTTTGATGTGATGGATAACCATTATGTTCCTAATCTCACTTTTGGCGCACCGATTTGCCAATCCTTGCGTGATTATGGTATTAACTGCCCCATTGATGTACATTTAATGGCAAGTCCGGTGGAACGCTTAATTACCGATTTTGCCAAAGCTGGAGCGACATCCATCACTTTCCACCCCGAAGCTAGCGTACATATTGACCGCACCTTACAACTGATTAAAGATAATGGCTGTCAAGCGGGCTTAGTCTTCAACCCCGCCACCCCGTTAAACTATTTAGATTATGTGATGGATAAAGTTGATATCATTTTGCTCATGTCTGTAAATCCCGGCTTTGGTGGACAATCCTTTATTCCAGCTACTTTTGAAAAACTCAAACAGGTTCGCCAACGTATTGATGCTAGCGGTTTGCCTATTCGTTTAGAAGTAGATGGCGGCGTAAAAGTGAATAATATTGCACAAATTGCTAAGGCTGGAGCGGATATGTTTGTAGCGGGTTCAGCAATCTTTGATCAACCTGATTACAGAAAAGTTATTGATGAAATGCGTGCCGAGTTAGCAAAAATAGTCGCCTAATATACACAAAAGTGCGGTGAAAATTACCCAAAAACTTTAACACTGCCGGCAATAAATAGCCCTCTGAGCGCCTGTTAAAGGAATTGTGCGTAAAAAAACCGCACTTTTCTGACAAATTAGCAATAAAACTATACCCCACCAAGACATAAATATTTAATTTCTAAATAATCCTCAATCCCATATTTAGATCCTTCCCGCCCAAGACCAGATTGTTTCACCCCACCAAAGGGAGCAGCTTCGTTAGAAATAAGACCCGTATTAATGCCGACCATACCATATTCTAGTTCATCAGAAACTTTAACGATCGTATTTAAATTAGATGAATAAAAATAAGAAGCTAAACCAAATTCGGTATCATTGGCAAGCTGAATGACTTCATCTATATCGTCAAATTTAAAAATCGGTGCTAATGGACCGAAAATTTCTTCCTTCGCAAAACGCATTTCGGATGTCGCATTTTTTATTATGGTAGGTTCAAAATATAGGGTATTTTCGCCAAGTACCTTGCCCCCAGCGATGATTTCACCGCCTTTTTCACAGGCATCAGCTAAATATTCTTGCACATTTCGCAACGCACTTTTATCAATTAAAGGACCAATAGCAGTATCTTCCTCTATACCATTCCCGACTTTTAATTGTTTAGTCGAAATACTAAATTTCTCCACAAACTCATCATAAACACCAGATTGCACATAAAGACGATTGGCACACACACAAGTTTGTCCTGCATTACGGAATTTTGAAACGATCGCACCTTGTACTGCCGCATCAATATCCGCATCATTAAAGACGATAAAGGGTGCATTCCCCCCTAACTCTAAAGATACTTTTTTAATCGTACTGGCACATTGTTGCATTAATAAACGTCCTACGGGGGTTGATCCAGTGAAACTAAATTTTTTCACCCGATCATCTTCGGTAAGCACCTTGCCAATTTCTGTTGCTCTCCCGGTAATGACATTAAATACACCGGCAGGAATCCCTGCTCGCTCTGCCAATACCGCTAATGCCAAAGCAGAATAAGGTGTTTGCGATGCAGGTCGAATAATAAAAGTACAACCCGCCGCCAGAGCAGGAGCAACTTTACGTGTAATCATTGCACTTGGAAAATTCCAAGGAGTAATAGCTGCACACACCCCAATAGGTTGTTTATTCACAATCACTCGTTGACTAGAAGATGGCGCAGGAATCACATCACCATAAATGCGTTTAGCTTCTTCCGCGAACCATTCAATATAGCTTGCGCCATAGGCAATCTCCCCTTTAGCTTCGGCTAACGGTTTACCTTGCTCAAGCGTGAGTAATAATGCTAAATCTTGTTGATTCTGCATGATTAAATCAAACCAACGACGTAACATCACTGAACGTTCTTTGGCGCTGCGTTTTCGCCAATCCCCAAAGGCTTGGGTTGCCACATCAACAGCTTTCAAAGTCTCGGCTTTCCCCATATTGGGAATTGTGCCTAATTTACTTTGATCCGCAGGGTTGGTTACTTCTACTGTTTCACCATTTTCAGCATCACACCATTGACCATTGATATAGGCTTGAGTTTTGAATAAGGATGGGTCTTTTAGTTGCATGGTATTCTCCTCAATAGCGAACAAATATATGCTTCTTTAATAATTACATAATATCCAATTTAAGTACATGGTAAAATTTAACCAACTGTATGGAAGTTTCTTGAAAAATATACCAGCGCTTTGTCTTGCGGATTAACTTTTATCTTATCCAGTTCCACTAAGAACATTGAATGCGAACCAATATCCTGCACATCCACCACGTTGCCGGAAAGATTGGCAAGTGAATCTTTTAAACAGAGGAAAAGCTCATTTTCATCCCAACATTGCCATTGAAACCGTTCTTCCATAGTGCTGCCCTTAAAACCGGCAAAATGCTCTGCCAGTTCTCGTTGCTCACTACTTAAAACATTAATACAAATTCGTCTATTTTGTTGGAAAATTGGGTTCGTTGCACTATTTTTATTAATACAAACTATCACCGTTGGTGGCGAATCTGTCAGCGAACAAACTGCAGTAGCGGTAATACCACATTGTCCAGCATCACCTTTCGTTGTAATAATATTCACCCCAGCAGCTAATTTTGACATCGCATGACGAAAATCTTGTTGAATAGGTGTTAACATTTTATTTCTCCTCTGACGTACAAAAACGGTTCAAATTACCCAAAATATTAATGTCATCAGAATTATGTAAATGGGGAACTTTCCAGCCATTTTCATCATAATCCGCAAGACATTTCTCGACTAAATCAAAGCAACGTTGTAATGTGCCGTTCCCCGTAGATTGTCCAAGTACTTGTAAACGCACTTCTTCCTGACTGCCAGCATAATTGATTTCATATAATTCGTGGCGACCACCAAATTCCGTACCAATGGCATCCCAAAGTAATTTTAAGATTTTAATGCGTTCACGATATGCAATGTTATTTGAACCACGAACATATTTCGCTAAATAGTCGTCAATTTCCGCATTGTTAAAATCACGAATATGAGATGGCAAATAAATTAAACCACTGGTCACAGTTTGTTCAATAATTTTCTTAATGCAATGATAAGCCATCGGTGCCATCACACGATAAGTTTGAATAGCCTGAGCACTTGGCATCACCGCACCGTTCTGCCATTCATAAGGGGTGCCTGTCATCGCATCAGTCAAACTCCAAAATAAATTTCGATATGTCATCACTTCACCCATTTGTGCGGCGACACCACGGAATTCAATAACACCAGTACATTGCAAGGCTTTATGTAAAAGTCCAGTAATAAAATCCAGTTTTACCGCTAAACGTGTACAAGCCTGTAATGGGAAAAGTGTGGCAAAACCAGCAAATTGTGCCCATTTTCGACAACGCTCTAAATCACGATAGATTAAAATATTTTCCCATGGAATAAAGACTTTATCTAACACTAAAATCGCATCATTTTCATCAAATCGAGAAGAAAGAGGAAAATCAAAAGGTGAACCTGTTGCGCCTGCGGCTAGCTCGTAAGAATGGCGGCAAATCAATTTAACACCATCAGCATCCATTGGAGCAATAAACATCAAAGCGAAATCATCATTATCACCAATAATTTGTGCCGAACCAAAACCAATAAAATTATAATGGGTTAGGGCGGAATTAGTTGCCACCACTTTAGCTCCACTCACCACAATACCGTCATCACGTTCTTCTTCAATTTTGATATAAATATCTTTTACTTGGTCAATAGGTTTATTACGATCAATAGGCGGGTTAACAATGGCATGATTGAAATATAAACAAGACTCTTGAATACGTTTATACCAATGACGCGCATTATCAGCAAATTTGCCATAAAACTCTGGGTTTGCCCCTAACGCATTACCAAAAGCCGCCTTATAATCTGGGGTTCTCCCCATCCAACCATAACTCAAACGAGACCATGCAGCAATAGCATCACGTTGTTCTCTTAATTCATTACTATTGCGTGCATAACGGAAGAATTTATGCGTGTAGCCTCCATTTCCCGTATCGGTTTGCCAGCACAATTCATCTTTCGTTGCCGGATCATGCAAAGCGTCATAAATTCTGGCAATAGAAGCCGCCGCATTACGGAAAGCGGGGTGTGTAGTCACATCTTCGACTAATTCACCATAGATGTAAACTTTCCGACCATCTTTCAAACTTGCTAAATACTCTTCCCCCGTAAATGGGCGGTTTTTTTCTTTTCTGAAATCATCAGGCAGTTTACGTTGAGTTTGTGTGTTTGGTTGCGCCATCATTTACTCCTTAATATAATAAGATCAATAGAAATGTAAAATAGTTGTTAATTTTATAATCTATCCTTGTAATAGATAAAATGTAATTCCCTAATAAAAAAATGTACTTTTCCGTAATATTGTCCAGAAAATAACAAAAATGTGATCTATCTCTCATTTTTAAATCTCAATACTATACAAAATAGGTTTTTCTCATTTATAGTCAAAATATATTTCCTTTCTGTGGGATTTTCTTAATAAACTTAGTGAGTGGGGAAAATAAGATGAGCCAATCTTTTGATAGTCAAAATATTAATATTGAGAAAACCTACGGTGGTCAATTAAGTAGTGGCATTATTCATTATGAAACCTTTGATAATCTCGCCTTATTTTACGGGCGGGATTCAGGGATTCATTTTCACGATCGTTTTTATCAGGTACATTATTTAACTGAAGGCGCAATAGATTTATTGCTGGATGACAAAGAATATTACCTGCAGGCGCCCTGCTTTTTTATTACGCCTCCATCGATCCCCCATGGTTTTTTCACGGAACCTGATACACATGGACACGTTTTGACTATCCCACAAGAATTTGTATGGCAATTGCTGGAATCTTTGAAGCGAGATGTTAATTATTTTTATCCAATGTGTATTGAACTATCCATACAAACAGCAGAAGAAAAACAACAAATATTTAAATTTGAATATCTGCTGCAACTGCTGGCAAATGAATATCAACAAATAAGTGAAGAAAAACAGACCGCACTTCGCCTGTGTGCAAAACTTATTTTGTTAGATATTTATCGATTATCACAAAATTATGAAAAAAATTATAATCCCAAAAACAATGAATTGTATTTATTCAATAAATTTAACCATTTAATTGAACAAAATTTTAAGAATAATTGGAAATTGAACGATTATTTGAATAAATTATGTATTAGTGAAAGCAAATTAAACCATGTCTGCCAGAAATTTTCGAATATATCACCGAAACGTATTATTATTGAACGTCAAGTGAAAGAAGCTAAAAGGCATCTCAAGCTCACTCAATCTTCCGTATATCAAATCGCCTATACATTAGGTTTCAAAGATCCAGCTTATTTTTCACGTTTTTTTCAAAAAGAAACGGGAATATCACCTAAAGTATTTCGTGATCAAGATCACATATTAGAAAATTAATCATTTTTCCTTGCCCCTTTTACGGAAAAGTACAATATTTATTCAGAAAAATGCATTTTAAAAACCAACTAAGTTAATTATAAATGATTCATCATTATGTTAACAATTTATTAACAAAATGAGAACTAACTGATGTTGGTTTTATTTCTTATCCTGAACATAAGGGGGAACACTCATATGAAGACAACGAAACTTTTCCTTACTCTTGCGCTAGCCACTAACACTTCATCTGTTTTTGCCAATGACAATGTGGTGTTAAAAATAGGTCATTTTTTACCCGCACTTTCTACTATGCATAAACAAGTACTTGAACCTTGGTGCCAAGATCTAAATAACGATTCACAAGGACGCATTTCTTGTCAACTTTACCCTTCTAATCAATTAGGAGGAACAGCAGGACAATTAATTGATCAAGTCCGTACAGGGGTTGCAGATATCGTATGGACTGCCCCGGGTTATTCCCCTGGTCGATTCAAAACCATTGAAGCGTTAGAAACACCATTTTTATTACCCAATGCTAAAGTTGGTAACAAAGTGGCTTGGGAATTTTTCCAGAAATATGCCAAAGATACTGAATTTAAGGCGTTTAAAGTTCTTTCTGTCCAAACGGATGGTGGGGTGACTTTCCATTCTAATAAACCATTAAAGAGCGTAGATGATTTGAAAGGAAACAAACTTCGCACTCCGACCAGACTTGCTTCACAAATTATTCAAGCCCTAGGGGGTTCAGCGATTTCTATTGCACCATCTCAAGTGGCGGAAAGTATTTCTAAAGGTGTTGTTGATGGCGCGATGGGAGCATGGGAAGTGGTACCTCCAACTAAACTGGATGAAGTCACTAAATACCATGTTATGCCAACGGCTGGACAACCGTTCCCTACAGTGACTGTTTTGACCCTAGTGATGAATCAGAAAAAATACGATTCCTTGCCGGTGGACTTAAAAGCAATCATCGATAAACATTCAGGTGATGCTTTAATTGAACGTATTACGACCGCTTGGGAAAAAGCGGAACAAGAAGCACGTGATAAAACCTTAGCCACTGGTGGCGTTATCAATGAATTTGGTGCAGAACATACTGTTCAAATGCAACAATTAACTGAAAAAGTAACGCAATCTTGGATTGAAAGCATTAACAAATCTGGTCAATCTGGTCAGCAATTGATTGATGAGATTAAGAATATGGTAAAAATACTTCAATAAACCAACGGAGGAAAAATCATGAGTGAAGTCACGCAAACACTAGCCATGCCTAAACAAGTTCAGCACAACACTCTTGGTAAAGGATTATTTTATCTTTCCCAAAGTTTAGCGATAGTCGGGGGATTTATGTTTATTGCATTAATCCTAATGTCTTGCTATTCCTTAATTAGCCGGAAATTGGGTTATGGCGGCGTGCTTGGTGACATTGAGATTATGCAAATGGGTTGCGCGGTGGCTTCCTCTTTTTTCCTTCCTTTTTGTACCATTATGGCAGAACATTTGAAAGTAGATTTCTTCACCGCCAAATTTCCTGCCTCATTGCGCCACAAAATGGATGCATTAGCCGATTTATTACTGTGTTTAGTCGCCTTTTTATTGGCTTGGCGAATTGGTTTACAAAGTGAAAGTTTGAAAGAATATGAAGAAGTCAGTGCGTTACTTTCATTTCCGACTTGGATTCCCAATATTGCCCTATTATTTAGTTTTTCTTTAATGGGATTATGTGCTTTTTACACGTTCTGCTGTCATTTAAGTACAAAAGAATAAGGGGGTAAATTTATGATGAGTGGTTTAGAAATGGGTATTGTAGGCTTTGTTATTTTGCTTACATTATTATTAGTGCGTATTCATATCAGCATAGCCATGTTTTTAGCTGCCTGCGGATTATATGCTTATTTAGGGCAAGGGGATTTAAATACCCTAATGTACACGTTAAATGGTTTAGCTTATGCACGGTTATCCAATTATGATTTAGCTGTTGTACCTTTATTTATTCTGATGGGACAACTTGCTTCTCATGGTGGAATGTCAAAAGCATTATTCCAAGCAGCAAGTCATTTTATTGGTCATTGGCGTGGCGGTTTAGCAATGTCGGCTGTCGGAAGTTGTGCCGCCTTTGGGGCAATTTGCGGTTCATCTTTAGCCACCGCGGCGACGATGGGACAAGTAGCTATTCCTGAATTAAAAAAACACCATTATTCTGGCAAATTGAGTACCGCCACACTTGCCGCGGGCGGTACGCTCGGTATTTTAATTCCCCCGTCTGTGCCATTAATTATTTATGCGGTGTTAACTCAAGAATCTATCGGCAAACTGTTTATGGCCGCTATTGTGCCGGGGTTATTGGCTTTATTAGGCTATATTCTGGTGATTAAAATCTTAGTCAGTTTACGTCCAGAAGCCGGACCAACTTCCCAGAAAGTACCTTTTCTAAAAGCCTTGCAATCACAGATTAAAGTATTACCGATTTTCATTGTTTTTATTGTCGTGATTATCAGTATTTACGGTGGTTGGGCGAATCCAACAGAAGCCGCATCCATTGGTGCGCTTGCTTGTGGTGTGATCTCATGGCTTTCCGGTGGTTTAAATTGGCGCGGTGTCATAAACAGTATTTTGCAGACAGCGATCTCAAGCGCCATGATTTTTATGGTATTAATTGGAGCAGATTTATTAAATTCCGCCCTTGCGCTGACACAAATGCCAGCTCAACTTGCTCAATGGGTAGTAGAACAACAGTTTGCGCCACTTTTCGTCTTGTTTTGTATATTGGTTATCTATCTTTTCTTAGGTTGTGTGATGGATTCTTTAGCCATGATTCTACTCACTATCCCTATTTTCTATCCGATTATTTTAGGGTTAGATTTTTTCGGATTAAGTCCACAAGATAAAACCATTTGGTTTGGTATTGTCGCATTAATGGTGGTAGAAATTGGCTTAATCACGCCTCCTGTGGGGATGAATTTATTTATTATCAATAAAATGGATTCAACCACCCCGTTACTGTCCACCTCTAAATGGGTGTTACCTTTCATTGCATCAGATTTACTTCGCATCGGTTTAGTCGCTTGTGTGCCAAGTATTGCCCTTTGGTTAGTACATTTATTTTAACGGAGAGAATTATGACAATATCCTTAGCTAAACAAATTACCCAATTACAACCGTCCAACAAGCCAACGGTATTTGTGATTGCATTAAATTCAATCAATTTACTCAAACGTCACAAACAAACGTTTGAACAGGCTCCTTATAAAGGGCTACCTCAAACCCCAGTGATTTATGTCTTACCTGAAGCGACACATAATCAAAGTGGTGCGACTGTTGTTTTACCGAAAGCACAAAAACAACTCAGAATTGAACCGCACTTAGGCGTCGTTTTCAATCAAGATACTGCCAGAATTAGCGAGCAACAAGCCATGCAACATGTAGGATCTTTTGTACCCGTCGTATTGTATTCCTTACCGAATGACAACTATTATCGTCCAGATATTATGGGACGCTGTCAACCGGGCTTTTGTGTGTTAGGACAAAGTATTTTAAAAAATGCTATTACCGAGCCAGAACGTATTGAAATTAATGTGCAGGTCAATAATACCACTAAAAAATCGTATAGACATCTCGATATGGCATTTTCAATTGCTCAACTTATTAGTGTTGTTAGCCAATTCATCAGTTTCAAAGCGGGTGACATTTTATTAACGGGCACAGATGATATGCCTATCATCGCCAATGCAAATGATGATGTTACCGTGGATTTTGTATCACTTGGCGTGATTAACAATCAAATTTCAGCATAGGGGGAAAGAATGGCTAAATATGCAAGAGTTTTCTATCAAAATCAAATTCATAGTGTTGAAGTATTAAACAATGGATTATTAAATACTGACCATCAATGGATCCCAGCAGATGCCGTAACTTGGCTTCCCCCTGCTTGTGGGGTGATGTATGCACTTGGCTTGAATTACGCCGATCACGCATCAGAACTGGATTTTAAACCACCAGAAAAACCACTGGTATTTATTAAAACGCCACATACCTACACCGGACATAAAAATATTTCATGGCGACCAGATAACATTGAATATATACATTATGAATGTGAACTCGTTGCTGTCATCGGCAAAACCGCCAAAAATATTAAAGCACAAAATGCGATGGATTATGTGGCTGGTTATACCCTGTGTAACGATTATGCCGTGCGAGATTATTTGGAAAATTATTACCGCCCCAATTTGCGCGTTAAAAACCGTATGGGCTGTACTCCTGTTGGACCTTGGATTGTAGATAAAAAGGATGTAGCAGATCCCATGAACTTAAATTTAAAAACATGGGTGAATGGTGAACTCCGTCAGGAAGGTAATACAAAAGACATGATTTTTGATATTGCTTATTTAATTGAATATCTTTCCCATATTCACCCATTGCAAGCAGGAGATATGATCGCTACGGGCACACCGAAAGGATTAAGTGATGTCAAAGTAGGCGATTGCGTAGAAATTGAAATTGAACATATTGGTAAATTAACAAATTACATCGTTAGTGAACAGGCATTCTTTGCCAAATAACCGACGGGAAAATTAAGGAGAAAAATTATGATTAAACATTGGATAAATGGTAAACAAGTAGAAAGTACAGAATGTTTTGACAATATCAACCCCGCCACGGGAGAAGTGATTACCCAAGTGGCTTCTGGCGGTAAAAAAGAAATTGATGCGGCAGTCAAAGCAGCTAAAGATGCTTTTCCTAAATGGTCAAGAACACCTGCCAAAGAAAGAGCAAAATTAATGCGGAAATTAGGAGATTTAATTGATCAGAATGTAGCCAAACTCGCAGAGTTAGAAACCCTTGATACAGGATTGCCTATTCATCAAACTAAAAATGTATTGATTCCACGAGCATCACATAACTTTAATTTCTTTGCGGAAGTCTGTACCAGAATGAATGGACATAGCTATCCTGTAGATGAAAAAATGCTCAATTATACTCTATACCAACCTGTCGGGGTTTGTGGTTTAGTTTCCCCTTGGAATGTGCCTTTTATGACCGCCACGTGGAAAACAGCCCCTTGTTTGGCATTGGGGAATACTGCGGTGTTAAAAATGTCTGAACTTTCTCCCTTAACCGCCAACGAACTTGGTCGTCTTGCTTTAGAAGCCGGTATTCCTGAAGGTGTATTTAATGTGGTACAAGGTTTTGGCAAAACCGCAGGTCATGAATTAATCACTCATCAAGATGTACGAGCCGTGTCCTTTACGGGTGGTACTGCGACAGGTAAACATATTTTAAAACATGCGGGTTTGAAAAAATATTCGATGGAATTAGGTGGTAAGTCCCCTGTGTTAATCTTTGATGATGCTGATCTTGAACGCGCCTTAGATGCCGCATTATTCACTATCTTTTCCTTAAATGGTGAACGTTGCACTGCGGGATCACGTATTTTTATTCAAGAAAGCGTTTACGATGAATTTGTTAAAGAATTTGCTGCACGAGCCAAACGTCTTATTGTCGGTGACCCACAAGACTTCAACACGCAAGTCGGAGCCATGATTACCAAACAACATTACGATAAAGTCACCGGCTATATTCGTATTGGTCAAGAAGAAGGCGCAAATTTATTGGCTGGCGGTCTGGAACGCCCAGCCCATTTACCCGCTCATTTACAAAAAGGTAACTTTATTCAACCAACCGTGTTTGCTGATGTAGATAATCGAATGCGGATCGCCCAAGAAGAAATCTTTGGACCTGTGGTTTGTTTGATGAAATTTAAAGATGAAGCCGAAGCGCTGCAATTAGCCAATGATGTGGAATATGGTCTCGCTTCTTATATTTGGACCAAAGACATTGGTAAAGCACTACGCTTATCCAATAACATCGAATCAGGTATGGTCTTTGTCAACAGTCAAAATGTACGTGATCTACGTCAACCATTCGGGGGTATTAAAGCATCGGGAATTGGTCGAGAAGGTGGAGAATACAGTTTTGAAGTCTTTGCTGAAATTAAAAATGTCTGTATTTCAATGCACGATCACCCGATTCCACGCTGGGGAATTGAAAAATAACTCAATGATAATGATATAGAGGAGAAGAAATTATGGGGAAACTTGCTTTAGCCGCTAAAATCACACATGTTCCATCAATGTATTTATCTGAACTACCAGGTAAAAACCATGGTTGCCGCGCATCTGCCATCGAGGGACATAAAGAAATCAGTCGCCGTTGCCGTGAGGCTGGGGTAGATACAATTATCGTATTTGATACCCATTGGTTAGTGAATAGTGCCTATCATATAAACTGTAGTTCACATTTCAGTGGCGTTTATACCAGTAATGAATTACCGCATTTTATTCGTGATATAACATTTGATTATGACGGCAATCCTGAATTAGGTCATTTGATTGTAAAACATGCGGTGGACAAAGGTGTACGGGCTCAGGCGCATGAAATTGAGAGTTTAAAACTGGAATATGGAACCTTAGTACCTATGCGGTATATGAACCAAGATAAACACTTTAAAGTGATCTCTATTTCGGCGTTTTGTACTTCTCATTCCTTTGAAGACAGCCGTAAACTTGGCGAAGCCGTACTTGATGCCATCAAAGAATATGATGGCACAGTAGCCGTTCTAGCAAGTGGCTCATTATCCCATTATTTTATTCCTGATCACCTTGCTAAAGAAGGCATGAACAGTTATACCCGAGAATTTGAGCGACAAATTGATTTGCATGTGGTGGATATGTGGAAAAAAGGTAATTTTACCGAATTCTGCAAAATGTTACCTGAATATGCTGATTTCTGCCGTGGCGAAGGGAATATGCACGATACCGTTATGTTGTTAGGGATGTTGGGTTGGGATAAATATGATAAACCTGTCGAAATTTTGACAGATTTATTTCCAAGTTCAGGAACTGGACAAATTAATGCCATTTTTCCCGTTTAACTTAAGGAGAAATTATGCCACATTTTATCGTTGAAGCTACGGATAATCTACGTCCTAAAATTGATTGGCAACCCTTGTTTACACAAGTACATAACTACTTAGCATCTACTGGCGAATTCCCCCTTGGGGGAATTCGCAGTCGAGTACATTGGGTTGATGTTTATCGTATGGCAGACGGAAAAGAAGAAGATGCTTTTGTACATATTAGCCTGAAAATTGGTGCTGGAAGAAAGATAGAAGAGTTACAACCCATTGCACAAAAGGTATTTGATTTGTTAACAGATTATTTCGAACCGTTATTTGAACAAGGCTACTTCGCCTTATCTTTCAACATTGAAGAACTTCATCCAATATTAAATTTCAAAAAAAATAATGTACATTTACGATTTAAAAAATCCTAGGGGGATTTATGTTATCACCGGAAATTATCCAACAAGCCGCCCATTGTTTAAATGAAGCGGAAAAATCCAGAGATCAAATCAGTCAGTTATCTTTGGCATATCCTGACATTAGTATTGAAGATGCTTACGAAATTCAAAAAGCTTGGGTAGCAATCAAAATCAAAGAGGGCAGAGTTTTAAAAGGACATAAAATCGGTTTAACATCGAAAGCGATGCAAAACAGTTCACAAATCAATGAGCCAGATTACGGCGCATTATTAGATGATATGTTTTTTGCAGAGAATGATGAAATTCCTTTCGATCGTTTCATTGTGCCAAGAGTAGAGGTTGAGCTCGCCTTTATGCTCAAATCGGAATTAAGTGGGCCTAACTGTACCATTTTTGATGTCCTCAATGCCACCGATTATATCCAGCCGGCATTAGAAATTATTGATGCACGTATTGAACAATTCGATAAACAAACTAAAGTGCCACGCAAAGTATTTGATACCATTTCTGATAACGCCGCCAATGCTGGCGTGGTATTAGGCGGACGCGTGATTAAACCAATGGATATGGACTTACGCTGGATTCCGGCCGTTTTATATCGCAATGGTATCGTAGAAGAATCGGGGGTATCGACTGCAGTGTTAAATAACCCAGTAAAAGGGGTTGCTTGGCTTGCCAATAAACTCCATCCTTATGGTGTTACCTTAAAAGCCGGAGAAATTATTTTAAGCGGTTCTTTCACGCGTCCTGTAGCAGCCCGTCGTGGGGATACTTTCCATGTGGATTATCATCAGCTCGGCAGTATTTCGATGCAATTTGTATAATGCAGGTCCTTTGTCTCTGGAGATTTTATGTTATTGAAAAATCAATTTAAACAAGCATTAACACAAAAGCAGGCTCAGATTGGATTATGGGTGGGACTGGCAGATGGCTATGCCTGTGAAATAGTCGCCAACGCTGGTTTTGATTGGTTATTATTAGATGCGGAACATGCTCCTAATGAGTTACGCACGCTTTTACATCAATTACAAACTTTAGCGGCTTATCCTGTCACGCCAATTATCCGCCCCGCTATCGGGCAAGATCATGTCATTAAACAATTATTAGATATTGGGGCACAAACGCTATTAATTCCCATGGTGGAAACCGTAGAACAAGCAAAAATATTAGTACAGGCGGTACGTTATCCACCGAAGGGTATTCGTGGTGTGGGTAGTGCTTTAGCAAGGGCTTCCCGTTGGAATAATATCCCTAATTATTTACAACAGGCTGATGAAGAAATTTGCTTACTGCTTCAAGTGGAAAATACGCTAGGACTAAAAAATCTGCAAGCTATTGCTGAAGTAGATGGGGTTGATGGCATCTTTATCGGTCCAGCAGATTTAAGTGCATCTCTTGGTCATTTAGGCAATCCAGCCCACCCAGATGTACAACAACAAATTGAACAAGCGATAGATGTCATTGTTAAATCAGGTAAAGCGGCGGGTATTTTATCTGCGGATGAAAAATTAGCACAACATTACCTAAAATTAGGTTGTACATTTGTTGCCGTCGGGGTAGATACCAGTTTATTAATGAAATCTGCAGTCAATCTGTTAGCCAAATTTAAACCGCAGTTAGCCAAACCAATATCAGATCCGCACAATCAGATTTATTAATATGGATATTGAAAAGGATCAGCGTACCGCCGATCCTTTTGTTCATCCATTAAGCCTTAATAAAAAAGATAACAAAACTTTTCCATTTTTCACCGCACTTAATGCCTTACATATTCCCCACAATATCTTGCGCAAATTCCGACGTCGAACGCAAAGTGGCGCCGTCTAACATTTCGGCAAAATCAAAGGTTACGGTTTTATTGGCAATGGTTTTAGACACCGCATTTACTACTAAATCAGCGGCTTCAATCCAGCCTAAATGACGTAACATCATTTCGCCACTGAGAATCAGCGATCCGGGATTGCCTTTATTTTGCCCTGCAATTTTAGGGGCTGTGCCGTGAGTTGCTTCAAAAATAGCGGCTTGTTGTCCGATATTGGCCCCCGGTGAAATACCAATACCACCGACTTGTGCGGCTAAGGCATCAGAAATATAGTCGCCATTTAAATTTAAAGTGGCAATTACATCGTAATCTGCAGGGTGCAATAAGGCTTCTTGTAAAAATGCATCAGCAATACAATCTTTAATGATAATTTCTCGCCCTGTTTTAGGGTTAATGAGTTTGTGCCAGTCACCACCATCTAGCGGTTCTGCCCCAAATGCTTTTGCCACTTGATAACCCCAATCTTTAAATGCTCCCTCCGTGAATTTCATAATATTCCCTTTATGCACTAAGGTTAACGAACGACGGTCGTTATCAATCACATATTGTAATGCAGCACGCACTAAACGTTGTGTGCCTTGTTTGGAAACCGGTTTAATACCGATACCACAATCTTGGCTAAAGCGAATTTTCTTCACCCCCATTTCATCTTGCAGGAATTTAATGACTTTATCCGCTTCAGGTGAGCCGGCTTTCCATTCTACACCTGCATAAATATCTTCGGAATTTTCACGGAAAATCACCATCTCCACTAATTCAGGGTGTTTTACGGGGCTTGGTGTGCCATCATAATAACGAATTGGACGTAAACAGTTATACAAATCTAAGCCTTGTCGCATGGCAACATTGAGAGAACGAATCCCTCCCCCCACTGGCGTCATTAAAGGTCCTTTAATAGCAACATGATATTCTTCGATTAACGCTAAGGTTTCATCGGGCAGCCAAGTATTTTCCCCATAAATTTGGTTTGCTTTGCCACCTGCATAAATTTCACACCACGCAATTTTGCGTTCGCCACCGTAGGCTTTTTCAACAGCGGCATTAATTACAGTTTGCATGGCTGGAGTCACATCAACACCAATTCCATCTCCCTCAATAAAAGGAATAATTGGATGATTAGGTACATTTAATGACCCGTCTTGATTTAATTGGATTTTTTCCCCTTGCGGAATAATGACTTTCGATTGCATACTTTTTCCTTATGTTTTGCAGTGTTTATTGGTAGTATAGAATCTATGAATCTTAATTATTAACAACATATATGAACTTGAAACCTGTTGCAAGAGATAAGCATAAAAAAACTGCTTTTCAAGGTAAAAAAGTAAATGCCTCAAAAAGCAAGGTCACCTGTGCTGAAACTACCATTATTTTATTTAATAAACCCTATGATGTTCTCACCCAATTTACCGATGAAAACGACAGAACAACATTAAAAAACTTTATTCCGATTCCCGATGTGTATCCAGCTGGACGTTTAGATCGAGATAGTGAAGGGTTATTGATTTTAACCAACAATGGTGAATTGCAACATCATCTTGCGAATCCTAAATTCAAAATTGAGAAAACCTATTGGGTACAAGTGGAAGGCATTCCCAATGAACGAGACTTATCGCTGTTACAACAAGGGGTAAAGCTCAAAGATGGCATGACTAAACCAGCAAAAGTACGGTTAATTTCTGAGCCAAATTTATGGTTACGCCATCCACCGATTCGAGAACGAAAATCTATTCCAACAAGCTGGCTTGAAATTAAAATCAGCGAAGGAAAAAACCGCCAAGTTCGCCGAATGACTGCACATATTGGTTTTCCAACTTTACGCTTAGTACGTTATGCCACAGCAGATTTAAATCTTGATAATCTAACAAATGGTGAATATCGGATATTAACAAAAAACGAAAAACAACAGCTTTTTGCATTACTTAAATTTACAGGAAAATAACCATGCACAAACCCAATATCACCATGGCTTGCGTAGTTCATTGCCACGGAAAATTCTTATTTGTAGAAGAAATCGAATACGGTAAACGTACCCTTAATCAGCCAGCGGGACATTTAGAAAAAGACGAAACCTTATTGCAAGGAGCAAGCCGTGAGCTTTACGAAGAAACCGGTATTAAAGCCGACATGCAATTCTTATTGAAAATCTATCAATGGCATGCTCCACGTAGTCAAACGGATTATTTGCGTTTTGTATTTTGTTTAGAATTAGATGAATGCGTATCAATTATGCCGCAGGATAGTGATATTACAAGGGGCTTATGGCTCACTTTAGATGAATTTAATGATTATATTCAACAAGATGGACAATGTGAACGTAATCCGTTGGTAATTCAGGCATTACAAGATTATTTAAGCGGTGAACGCCATCCGCTTTCGGTGTTAACCGTCTTTGCCTAACCTTTAATAACAAAAAACCCGAACATCTGTTGTTCGGGTTTCTCATCAAGACTAAATCGTTAAAATTAACGATGACCTTGACTTAAAGGAATTTCTGGATCTGGTTCGCCGGTGTAACGGTTGCGTAAGTCACGACGAATCATCTCAATTGACCAGAACCATAAGATATGACCCACGATTTCAGAAACGTGTTCATACCAAGGCCAATCCGCCACTGGTGGAGTTAAACCTAATAACGGGAAACTAATATAGTGAACAGCAATAGTTGCAATGATACCTGCTCCCATACCTTGCCAGAATTTGATTTTCGGGAAACGCTCTGCTACAACACAGTAACCAATAGCAAACACTAACGAAAATAAAATGTGGGTGAAACCAATCCAGTTGAAATCGTAGTCTGCAAAATTAAATACGGCAGCAGTTGGATCAATACCAATATAATCACGTAAGAAAACGTGTGGCGGATTTAAAAATGCACGTGAACATTGTTGTAATGCACCATCCATTGCGATAGCACCTGAATTTAATGCATCCAATACAGGTTGCGGACAAGCCGATGTAAATAGATCAAGCGGGCTACGTGGTGGGAGTGGATGTTCAGCACCCCATTTTACGAATGCAGAGATAAAACCAGCGATAATACCGATAAACACGGCTAAACCATAACGACGACGTGATGGATCAGTTTGTTGAAAAATACCTGACATAATAGGCTCCAAGAATAATAAAAATGAATTGTATTTAACCCTGCATTAACTCTTATCATACCAGTTAATACGAGGGTTTATGGCGTTTTATAAGTCAAAATTAACGCTGGAACATTCTAGCATTGCGTTAATTGCTGTCAAATTTTATTTTTCTGTTTTTTGATCTAGATCGTATTTTTAAACAATTTACAGTGCATTGAGCAGGTTAGGTAACCACTCTTCCGCTGTTTGGTCTTGATCTTCTACTTCCACCACATCAATGCGTAAACTTTCACAAATTTGCACCGCACCTTGTACCGTCAAGACTTGCTCAACCGTATCCACCGCATAGCAGAACGTATCATAATCGGAATTGCCTAATCCTACCACCGCAAAATGCACACCCGTTAAATCCTGTTGTTTCACTTCTTCGATAAAGGGTTGGATATTTTCGGGTAACTCTCCAGCACCGTGGGTAGAAGTCACAATCAGCCAGAGTTTTTGGCTTGCGACATCAGCAAAGCTGGCGTTATTTTCCAGTTGAACATCAAAATCTTGTTGTGCAAGGCAATCGGCGAGATGATCGGCGACGTATTCGGCGCCACCGAGGGTAGAACCAGTAATGATAGCAATTGGGGTTGGCATAATTTTTTCCTTTTAAGAAACCCTGCACTCTCGTACAGGGTTAAGTATATTACGACGTTCCACGTCTTATCAACAAAGCAACGGCATCACGTTACAATCCTAACCGAGTACATTAGTACTCGGCGATTAAATATCTAAATTCGCTCTCAGCGCATTACTCTCAATAAAGTCCCGTCTTGGCTCTACTTCATCGCCCATCAACGTAGTAAACAACTGATCCGCTTCAACTGCATCTTTAATCGTCACTTGCAACATATGACGTGCTTCCGGATCCATGGTGGTTTCCCAAAGTTGTTCTGGATTCATTTCGCCTAATCCTTTATAACGTTGCACAGTTAAACCACGACGAGATTCTTTCACTAACCAATCTACCGCTTGATCAAAACTGCTTACATCTAAACGGCGTTCACCACGAGTAATATATGCACCGTCTTCCAACAGATCATTTAACTGTTTACCAAGTTTCGTAATACGCGCATATTCATTGCCTGTGGCAAAAGCGTAATCAAGACTGTAATGAGCGTCAATGCCGTGTGTACGTACAGTAAGCAACATTTCATGGAGCTGACGTTCTTGGTTATATACCACTTGGTGCGAATAATGGTTGCCATTGCTGTCTTTCTCTTTTAAGCGTTCTACCAATAAATTCGCCCAATTTTCCACCGCGGTTTGGTCTTTCATTAGCTCAAGAGTGAACACTGGATAATATATCAATTCTTTCAACAAGGCTTCAGGATAACGGCGGTGTAACCTTGCGATCATTTGCGTCACATTGTTATATTCGGTCACCAATTGTTCCAACGGCAAACCCGTCATTGCTGGGGCATTGGGATTAACATATAATGCTGCATCGTCCAAGGCAATCGCTAATTCATATTCCACCATCGCTGGTTCATCTTTAATATATTGTTCTTGCTTGCCTTTTTTCACTTTATAAAGTGGCGGTTGAGCAATGTAAACAAAACCTCGTTCAATGATTTCTGGCATTTGACGATAGAAGAATGTTAATAACAAGGTGCGAATATGTGAACCGTCCACGTCCGCATCAGTCATAATAATCACTTTGTGGTAACGCATTTTGTCAGGATTATATTCATCACGCCCGATACCACAGCCGAGAGCGGTGATTAATGTCCCCACTTCTTGCGAAGATAGCATTTTGTCAAAACGGGCTTTTTCCACGTTTAAGATTTTCCCTTTCAACGGCAAAATTGCTTGATTTTTACGATTCCGCCCTTGTTTAGCCGAACCGCCTGCAGAATCACCCTCTACAAGGTAAAGTTCGGAAAATGCTGGATCTCGTTCTTGGCAATCGGCTAATTTACCCGGAAGACCCGCAATATCCAACACGCCTTTACGTCTGGTCATTTCACGGGCTTTGCGAGCGGCTTCTCTAGCACGAGCGGCATCCACAATTTTGGTGGCAATAATTTTCGCATCATTTGGATTTTCTTCTAAATATTCCTGCAAACGCTCATTCATAGCGGATTCCACCGCCCCTTTCACTTCGGACGACACCAATTTATCTTTGGTTTGTGAAGAAAATTTTGGATCCGGCACTTTCACTGACACAATCGCCACTAACCCTTCACGGGCATCATCGCCCGATGTCTCCACTTTGTCTTTGTCACTTTTGCCTTTTTTATTTAAGCCCGACTTTTCCATATAGCTATTTAAGGTGCGAGTCAAGGCACCACGGAAACCAGCCAAATGGGTACCACCGTCACGTTGTGGAATATTGTTGGTAAAGCAGTAAATATTTTCGTTGTAACTGTCATTCCATTGTAACGATATTTCCACCCCAATACCGTCTTTTTCCATGCTGAAATAAAACGGTTTCGGATGAATCGGAGTTTTATTTTGGTTTAAATATTCCACAAAAGCCTGAATGCCACCCTCATAATGAAAATGATCCTGCGTACCATCCCGTTCATCAAACAATTTAATCGACACGCCCGAATTTAAGAATGACAATTCACGCAAGCGTTTTTTCAAAATCTCATATTCAAATACGGTTTTACTAAAAATGGTTGAACTCGGCCAAAAACGTACGGTGGTACCTGTTTTGCTGGTATCGCCAATTTGCGCCAGTGGAGCTTGAGGTTCACCTAAATGATAGGTTTGTTCATAAACATGCCCTTGACGACGAATGATGAGCAATAATTTATCGGAAAGGGCATTCACCACGGAAACCCCCACGCCATGCAAGCCACCCGACACTTTATAGGAATTATCATCAAATTTACCGCCAGCGTGCAACACGGTCATAATCACTTCTGCTGCCGACACCCCTTCTTCAGGGTGAATATCTACTGGAATTCCACGTCCATCATCTTGCACAGAAACAGAATTATCTTCATGAATGGTAACAATAATATCTTTACAATGCCCGGCTAACGCCTCATCAATAGCATTATCCACTACTTCAAACACCATATGATGCAACCCTGTACCGTCATCCGTATCGCCGATATACATCCCAGGTCGTTTCCGCACGGCATCTAAGCCTTTTAATACTTTAATACTGCTTGCACCGTATTCGGGTTGTTGTGATTCTGGTTGGATATTATCTGTCATAGGGTTTCTCAATTAGGTGAAAAAATTAGGGGAATTATAGCATATTCTCACAGAAAAAACACCTGCCCTGTATGTCACGCAGGGGGATAATAGACCCCGTTACGCGCGTACGAGG
>Ga0192276_1072_pt1 | contig 23153 bp, 17 predicted proteins | sample Koala_Koa24_I3_FD_131263 | JGI IMG/M metagenome (GOLD analysis project Ga0192276, IMG submission 131263) | Enriched cells from koala feces incubated with labeled cellulose particles, San Francisco Zoo, California, United States - Koala_Koa2-4_I3 ...
AAATGATTGCTTGTGCGCTGGTATTGGCAATTCCCGGGATATCCTGGATTGCTGCAGCAGCCTTCTTTTCTTCCGGTTTCATAAAGTTGTCGATCTCATCATCCAGATTTTTAATGTGGATATTGAGTTCATCCAGGTGATTCAGAAGTTCCCGCATCATCCGGCGCTGCAGGGGAGACATGACACCGTTCAGGTCATCGATGATCTGCTCCTTGCTGGCCTTAAGATTATGGGCAATGACTTTCTGATCATACATCTCATCGTATTTGGCACTGTCAACTGACTTCCCGGTGAGCAGATATTCCAATATACTGCGAGCGCTCTTACCATTGATGTCAGATATAGTGCCTGACAGCTTGATATTTGCCCCTTCCAACATCTTCTGGAGACGGTTGAGTTCCCTGGTACGCTCACCTACAAGGCTTTTGCGGTAACGGACCAGTTCCCTGAGTTCGCGCTGGTCTTTGTCTGGAACATAGCTTGCCTGAAGCAGGCCGTGCTGAAGGAGATCAGCAATCCATTCAGCATCCTTTACATCCGTCTTCCTGCCGGGAACCGCCTTCATATGGCGGGCATTTACCACCATGGCGTTCAGATCAGAAGACTCAAGGATGTTATACAGGGGCTTCCAATAAGAGGCTGTGCTCTCCATGGCTGCCATTTCACAGCCGCCGTCTTTGAGCCAGTCGGCTAATTCAAGGAGCTCCCTGGTTGTTGCACCAAACTCACGTACTTCCTGCCTGTTGCCTTTTCTAAAGCAGACTACAATGAGTTTTTTGTGCACATCAATACCACAACATTTATCGTAAATCTTATCCATACTGGCACCTCCAAAGGATGAATTTACGGCACGGTTCTCTGTCTGTTATCATTTTACTATACGTCCTTCTGCCGTAATCGGCTGGACAGATTGTGGTGCAAATGAGAGAACCTATAATCAGTTTGTTAATCGGGCTACAGGCCCAAAATAAAATCGATCTTTGCCGTTATTACCAGTATAGGCAAAGGCAATAAAAAATTCAATACCCTACAGGCTGCACAGTTTCATTTATGGTGGTGCCAGGTGTGCGGGCATGGGGGTTTGTTAACCAGTCTTCCATCTTCGTTATCTTCCTTTCTCCGGGTTCATTTAGCGCAATCTGAAATCTTTGATCGCCAGATACAGCTGCCAAAAGATTCAGTACATCTTCGACATGTTTCATTTCTTGTGCAGAGGGAATGTACTTGTGATTTTTCCGCATCTGTACAAAATAATCCGTGACGATTCGAAAATCACTCTTAAATTTTGCGACAGTTTCATCATCAAGCCATGCGATTTCGAATATGTTTGCTTTGTAATCGTGGATGTAACGTTCCAGTTCCTTATCTGGTGCACCAACTACATTATAAAGACTGCGGGATTTCTGACCCCAGCGGTGGTCTGTCCCGAAGTACAGGACGAGAGTCACCACAGGGTATCTGGCATCTCCCTGTTTCAGTTCATCGCGGTAAGCTGCACCGTCATATCCAATCACGCGCAAGGCAATGTCCGGATCCCGTGACGTCTGATTTTCCAGACCGAGCAGTCCGATGCGCACTTGCCCTTTCGTCCAGTATTTAGCGACATCCCGCTCCTGCCCATGAATGGTGTTTGACGCCTTATACTGGCTAATCGTACCAGACCTTTCAAGATCGCCTGCTTTTATTGTGTCATTGCCATTATAAATAAGAACATTCACGATGTCGGCAAAGACGTCCGGATAATCTTCCAGCAGTTTTTCTGTGATATCTTTTTCTGCCATATGTTTTCCTCCTGATTTTAACATGTAATACGAAAAATGAAAAGTCCCCGATCGAGTATGTACTTTATCGTCATAACCACTGGGTGAGCATCTGATGGCTCGTTTTTGATAGCGAAAATACAATATCATATAAAAGTAAAAATGTCAAGCATAAATATAATAAATGTATTAATAAGCATATAAAATAGCATAAAATATGTATATAAAACAAAATGATTCTGAGAAAAATGAATCTGTTTATGCAAATGAAACCTCAAAAGTAGGTTGTCACTACGTTTTCAACCCTCGCTGGGTGACATCCAGGTGAGTCGCAAACCGTAACGAAAACAGGTAAAAGAAACAGAGTAAATTCGCCCCTTGACAGATAATTTTGCCTGTGATAAGGTAAAACAAGTTTTTAAACTTATAGAAAACGCTGCAAGACTGTTTTCGAGAAATTCAGTGACGAAGAGAGTACGCATAGAGGATGACTACAGAGAATCTCCGTTTGGTGCGAGGAGACGTCGGAGGATATGCGGAAGATGGCTTCCGAGAGGCGTGGGTGAAGGGCAGAAGATGCTTTTAGCCGACGACAGGTCCGCCTGTTACAGCGGGAATGAGGTTTGCGGAGCAGGCGATGCCCTGGCCGCAGACGAACAGAAGTGGTACCACGGCGCCGCCCGTCTTCTGACTGTGAGCAGAAGACAGGGCGGTTTTTTATCCAATAAGGAGGGAGACAGAATATGAGCAAACCAAAGTATTATATGACGACTGCGATTGCCTACACATCAGGCAAGCCGCACATCGGGAACACTTATGAAATTGTCCTTGCGGACAGCATCGCGCGTTTTCGCCGGGAGCAGGGGTATGATGTATTTTTCCAGACAGGGACGGATGAGCATGGCCAGAAGATTGAGCTGAAGGCCGCGGAAGCCGGTATGACACCGAAGGAGTATGTAGATAACGTGTCCGGAGAAATCCATCGGATCTGGGATTTGATGAATACTTCTTATGATAAATTCATCCGCACGACCGATACCGATCATGAGGCGCAGGTGCAGAAGATTTTTAAAAAGCTTTATGACCAGGGAGACATCTATAAGGGCGCCTATGAGGGGATGTACTGTACGCCCTGCGAGTCATTCTGGACGGAGTCGCAGCTGGTGGACGGCAAATGCCCGGACTGCGGGCGGCCGGTAAAGCCTGCGAAGGAAGAAGCATATTTCTTTAAAATGAGCAAATATGCGGACCGCCTGATTGACCACATTAACACGCACCCGGAATTCATTCAGCCGGTGTCGCGCAAAAATGAGATGATGAACAATTTCCTGCTGCCGGGTCTGCAGGATCTGTGCGTGTCAAGGACATCGTTCAAATGGGGCATTCCGGTGACGTTTGACGACAAGCATGTGGTCTACGTCTGGCTGGACGCGCTGACCAACTACATCACGGGCATCGGATATGACGCAGAAGGACAGAGTACAGAGCAGTTTGAAAAACTCTGGCCGGCCGATTTGCATTTGATCGGCAAGGACATCATCCGCTTCCATACGATCTACTGGCCGATTTTCCTGATGGCGCTAGATCTGCCGCTGCCGAAGCAGGTATTCGGGCACCCGTGGCTTTTGCAGGGCGGCGAGAAGATGAGCAAGTCGAGAGGAAACGTACTTTACGCGGACGACCTTGTGGATGTGTACGGTGTAGACGCAGTGCGTTTCTTCGTGCTGCATGAGATGCCGTTTGAAAATGACGGTGTGATTACCTGGGAACTGGTGACGGAGCGCGTGAATTCCGAGCTGGCGAACACGCTGGGCAATCTGGTGAACCGGACAATCTCCATGTCGAATAAATATTTCGGCGGTGTGGTGACAAAGACAGGCGCGGCGGAGCCGGTAGATGAAGATCTGAAGGCGACGGTGCTGGCGGTTCCGGGAAATGTGACGAAGAAAATGGACGAGCTGCGCGTTGCGGATGCGATCACTGAGATATTTACGCTGTTCAAGCGCTGCAACAAATACATTGATGAGACCATGCCGTGGGCGCTGGCGAAGGACGAGGCGAAAAAAGACCGTCTGGCAGAAGTGCTCTATAACCTGATTGAAAGCATCACGATCGGTGCGTCTCTGCTGGAATCCTTTATGCCGGAGACTTCCGCACGCATTCTGACCCAACTGAATGCGAAAAAGCGTGCGCTGGATGAGATGGGCACGTTTGGACTCTATGAATCCGGTATGAAAGTGACGGAGAAGCCGGAGATTCTGTTTGCGCGCCTGGATGGAAAGGCTGTGCTGGAAAAAGCAGAAGAGATCCGCAAAGCACAGATGGCAGAATTTGAGGCAGAGAACGCGAAAAAGGCGGCTCTTGAGGCACAGGCGGCCGACAGTACGGAAAGCATCGCACAGGATAGCAAAACGGAAGCGACCGAGGCACAGGAAATGGTTCTAGAACCAAAAGAAGAAATCACCTATGACGATTTCGACAAGCTGCAGTTCGCGGTTGGCGAGATTATTGCCTGTGAGGAAGTAAAGAAGTCCAGAAAGCTGCTCTGCTCGCAGGTAAAGATTGGCAATCAGGTGCGGCAGATCCTTTCCGGAATCAAGGCGGCGTACTCACCGGAGGAGATGGTCGGTAAGAAGGTAATGGTGCTTGTAAACCTGAAGCCTGCGAAGATGGCCGGTCTGGTATCCGAGGGGATGCTGCTCTGCGCAGAGGACGCGGAAGGAAATCTGTCGCTGATGACGCCAGAGAAAGAAATGCCGTCGGGAGCGGAGATCTGCTAATGAGAGAACCACTGCGGTGATTGTGTAAATGAAATGAGAAAACCCCTGCACCGAATTCGATGCAGGGGTTGAGTTTTCTTCGCTTACGATCACGAATCCTGTATGAGGAGCTGACGCCTACGGTCAGGCGGCCTGAAATCGGTCTTACTCCATCGTCCGGATATCATAGAGAACATACTGATCACGTCCATTGTTTTTCGCGATGTACAGCGCCCGGTCGGCTTTCTTATACAGATCCATGAAATTCTTCGCATGCTGCGGGAAGAGCGCCACACCGATGCTGACGGTCGGAAGCAGATCCGGATGCGCGTCCACGCGGATTGCCCGCACCATCTGACTGATCTGTTCTGCTTTTTCAACCGCAATTTCCGGTGACGCATTCTTCATGAAGATGCCGAATTCGTCGCCGCCGAGTCGGCCAATGATATCGGTCTCACGGAAAATATTTTTCAGACCCTGGCCAATCTTACTCAGTACAATATCGCCGACCGCATGTCCATAAACATCGTTGACTCCTTTAAAGTGGTCAATATCCACCATCAGGAATGCCTGCGTACCAAAGCAGGCCTCATCAGCGAGCCAGAGCTTAATATATTCTTCCGTTGTCTTCTTATTATTAATACCGGTCAGAAGATCCGTTTCCGCAAAATGCACCAGGCTTCTCTGCTTTCGGAATGTGGCGATCAGAATCACTAGCAGCATGATAAGCAGTCCTGCCGCCAGCACCTGGAATAGTTTCGTCTGGTAAGCGGTAAACGTACTATAAGCCTCGTGCGCGTCATCCACATCTACGATATAGCAAAGCATCCAGTCGCTGAGGACGGAAGAAGCATCGTCTGTACCGCCAAGTGCCTTATAACAGCAATAATAAGATGTAGTCGTGAGATTCAGCTGAACCAGGTTCGAAGAACCATTCTCATAATCTGTTCGCCAGGCGGTGGCGGAAAAAGCAGTTTTCTTTCCAGTCTCTTCATCTAAATAAGTAGAGGAGCGAATCTTAGCCAGGCCATTGTAAATCGTGAAAACACTGTCATTTGCGTAAAGTGAAAAAATAGCGGCTGATTGTTCGGAACCCGTTGCGCTTGCTTCCGCCTCGCTCTCTGCGGAAGTCTCCTCTGTGATTTCTGCCGCGCTTTCGCCTTCACCCGAAGCGGCAGCAGGAACAGTACAGATCACAGTGCCATCCCTTGTAGAAAGAATGTACTGACCAGATTCCCCTGAGGAAAGGTCAAACAGAAGCTCAGCCAGACTATCGATATCATAGGAACCGCCAAGAACGCCAATCACGTCCCCTTCGTGCCAGATAGGCACACTCAGGATAATGCGCGTTTTCCCACTTACTTTACTCACAATCGGGGTGCTGAGTGCGTATGCACCGTCCATAGAACTTTTAAAATATTCACGCTCAGAGACATCACTCTCCGAACCGTCGCTGTAATAGGCATGCCCGCTGGCGTCCATCAGGGCGATGAGGGACAGACTGTTACTGTTTGAAATATTCTCAATCAGCGGAAGCGAATCCGCTGTAATCGTGTCCGTGCTTTCTCCAAGGTAGTCAGCAACGCCCTGCAGAAAATCGTATTGCAGTTCAAAGATCGAGTTAATATGAAAAGACACGCTGTCGATATCGTCTTTGATTACCTGTTGGGCATTGTTTTCAATTTCCTTCCTATTATAATGGAAAAAGACCACTATGCTGGCAATGGCGAAAACGATAAATATAGAAAATACAACCGCGTAAAATGGGGTGAGATTCTTGGTCTTTTTCACGGAATCCGTCCTCCTGACGAAAAAATGAAACCCAGTATTGAAAGCACTGTCGTAACCTTTCAATACGGTTTTTCCATTATAGCATAGATTCGGAAAAAAGGGCAGAGAAAATAGAGAAAAATTTGATTTTTTTGTGAAAAGATGATAGGAAATCAAACATACATCCCGGATACTAAATTAATTCGTGGTCAGACGGATTCATTGTATACATTCATCGCTTCCAGAAGGACAATAATGCCGCGCTCTACAATCGCCATCTGGTCAGGAGACAGGGTGAAATTGACGTAAAACGTATCCTTTAGTACGACATTAAGGGATACGTTTTTTCAGGAAAAAAATTCACGATAACTCCCTGACACGCATGAATTTTACATCACAACGCTCTGTCTGTCAAGATATGCAAAAGTATTTACTCGATTTTTACCCGCCGCGTGCAATATTATGCATTGTATATATACATAAAAAATGAGGGAACTATTTCCATAAGTGGTCAGAAAAGTGGTCAGAACCTGACCACTTTTTTTCCGCTGATTCCTGCCCCAAAGGCCACTTAAAGCTGACCACGAAAATCCGCATTCGTGGTCAGAATCGTGGTCAAAATTAAGTGTCGGAAACACAAAGCCGCGAAAAATGGGGATTCTTCGGCCCGTATCCTTAATTGTCGTACTAAGGGATAACCTGCTACAAATTTTGGTTTTTCAGCAGCAAGTCGCGCCGTCGCTGTTGCCGATGCCGGATGTCATAACGGAGCTTCGAACTGCGCCGAAAGGGGGCAGAATGGCGAAGCTATACGCTATGGATACATTCGAACGGGGGTGAGGATGTTGAAAGTTGTACTGTTTGACCATAATCAATCTGCATATGACGCTGCTGTGGACATGATGAAACAGACTGGGAAAGCAGCGATCATCCACCCGACAGGGACTGGAAAGTCTTTCATCGGGTTCCGGCTCTGCGCGGATCATCCAGATGAGCGTATCCTCTGGCTCTCTCCGTCGGAATATATTTTTAAAACGCAGCTGGAAAATCTGAAAGCGGCGACGGGCGGAGAACTCCCCCAAAACATCGTTTTCTGTACCTATGCAAAGCTCATGTGGATGAGCGAGACGGAGATGGCGGAAGTCTGCGAGGATGATTCCTTATCCTTACGGACGCTTTCCAATACGAATCAGACTGTCCGGCAGTCTGAAGAAGAAGATACATCACATGTCAACGGCGCGCCCGCGTATATCATCCTGGACGAGTTCCACCGCTGCGGCGCGCAGCAGTGGGGGCAGGGCGTGCAGAAGCTGCTTTCTATATTTCCGGACACGCCGATTCTTGGCCTGTCCGCGACGAACATCCGCTATCTGGACAACCAGAGGGATATGGCGGATGAACTTTTTGATGGAAATATCGCATCGGAGATGACCCTTGGCGAAGCAATCGTCCGGGGTATTTTGAATCCTCCGAAGTATGTGCTTTCCGTCTATTCCTGCCAGCAAAGCTTGAGCAAATACGAACAGCGTGTCAAAACGACGAAGAGCAGGATCGTCCGCGATACCTGCGAACAGCTTCTGGAGGATCTGAAGCGGGCGCTGGAGATGTCCGAAGGTCTGGATGAGATATTTGACAAACACATGGCGGACCGAACCGGGAAGTACATTGTGTTCTGCTCTAATAAAGAACATATGGACGAGATGATGGGGCATCTGGAATGGTTTGCAAAGGTAGATAAGCACCCGCACGTCTATTCTCTCTATACCCTTGATCCGGGCTCGGATCAGGTGTTTGACGATTTCCGTGCGGACAATGACTCTTCCCACCTGCGGCTCCTTTACTGCATTGATGCTTTAAATGAGGGCATTCATGTGGAAGGGATCAGCGGCGTCATTCTGCTGCGGCCGACGGTTTCTCCGATCGTCTACAAGCAGCAGATAGGCCGGGCGCTTTCCGCCAGCAAAAGCAATGACGCAGTCGTGTTCGATATCGTACAAAATTTAAACTGTCTGGAAAGCTGGTCTTTGATTGAAGACGAAATGCAGCTGGTCACCTCCTACTATCGGTCGCTTGGGGAGAACAGCCACATTGTAAACGAGCATTTCCGTATCATAGATGAGGTGAAGGACTGCCGGAAGCTGTTCAATCAGCTGGATGATACACTTTCCGCTTCCTGGGATCTGATGTTTGATCTGGCAAAGGCTTATTACGAGGAACACGGCAGCCTGGAGATGAAAGCAACCTATGTGACAGAGGAAGGGTATCCTCTCGGTCAGTGGGTTTTCACACAGAGGGGAATCCGCAAAGGCACTGGCCACGGCTGCCTGACCGAAGAGCGGATTCAGAAGCTGGATTCAATCGGTATGGTGTGGGAATCCTTCCAGGATCAGCTCTGGGAGAAAAACTACGCAGCCGCAAAGACCTATTATGAGACACATGGCAATCTGGATGTCAAATGGGATTATGTGACAGAAGAGGGCATTCCGCTCGGCGAATGGCTTTGCAGCATCCGCTCATTCGAAAAGGCCGGTGCGAGGCAGAAGTATCTGACAAGGGAACGCGTCAGACTGCTGAATGACATCGGGATGATCTGGGGCAAAATAGACTATTTCTGGGAGCGGAATTACGAAGCCGCCGCGGCTTACTACAGGGAGCATGGAGACCTGGATGTGGTGGCCAGCTACGTAAACGCAGACGGGATAAAGCTTGGCAGCTGGATTCACCGGATGCGGAAAGAGCGGAGAAAATATGACGAAAACTCTGCCAAGGGAACCACGCTGACAGAGGAACAGATTCACCGTCTCGATGCCATTGGAATGGTCTGGACAAAAGTAAACGATACCAAATGGGACAAAGGCTATCAGGCTGCAAAGAAATATGCGGATACCCATGGAGACCTTCTCGCCTCGGCGAGATATGTGACAGACGATGGATTCCGGCTGGGCAGCTGGCTTCGGAACCAGAGAAAGGCCTGCCAGGAGCATAAATTATCGGCTGCACGGAAAGAAAAAATGGATGCGATCGGCATGGAATGGCAAACCGATACCTGGGAGAGCAGGCTGGAGCTGGTAAAAAAATGGTACCGGGAAAATGGAAGTCTGGCAATTCCCCAGGATACGGTGGTAGAGGGCGTCTGGATCGGAAAATGGCTCGCCTTCCAGAAGAAAGCGCTGGAGGAAGGAAAACTCAGCCAGAGACAGGCGGAGCTTTTAGCGGAACTGCCGGCCGATGGCATGGTAAAAGCATCCGCTCACTGGAAAGAGATGTACCAGGACGCCAAAGAATATTCCGAAAATCATGGGAATCTGGCGAGCGTCCCCAGAGATTACCTCGGAAAAAGAGGAACCAACCTCTACACCTGGGTTCTCAATCAGCGCAAGACCCGGCGCGCGGGAAAAATGAACGAAGAAAAGATTCAGCTCCTCGATGAGATCGGCTTCGTCTGGGAACCGCTGATGGGGCGCAAAGCGGAGGCGGCGGATTTACCGGCTGCCCAGAAACGCAGCATAGAAGAGACCGATGACATGGCGATTGCCATGTAAACAAATGAAAGGATGAACAGTAAACTCTTTACTGAAACACGTAATATGAAAATGAAACTCCATCACTGGAAGGTGATAGCCGTAGGTTTGATGCTGTATGACATTGCAGCCATGACGTTTTCCTACTTTTTCGGCCTGTGGCTTCGCTTTGATTTTCAATACACAAATATACCGGTCGAATATCTGTCCGCGTACGCGCGATTCCTTCCATGGTATCTGGTAATCGCCGTCGTCTTTTTCTGGTTCATGCGAATGTACCGGGGAATCTGGCGGTTCGCGGGGCTCTTTGAATTCCTGCGCTATGGCATATCGTCCCTAGCGGCATCCGCGGTTCACGCAATCCTTATCACGCTCGTTTTCCAGAGAATGCCGTTTTCTTATTATATTGTCGGCGCTGTCATACAGTTTATCCTGCTGGTCGGCATCCGCTTCTCCTACCGATTTATTACGGAAGTAATCCGCAAAAAAAACACGGAAGCGTATGAGACGCAGCGGGTCATGATCATTGGGGCCGGGGCCGCAGGCAGAAATGCCATCCGGGAGCTCCAGCAGTCCGAAAAAATGAAATGCACACCCTGCTGCATCATCGACGACAATTCGAACAAATGGGGACGTTTTATCGACGGAATTCCGGTGGTCGGCGGGAGAAATTCCATTCAGACGAGCGCAAAAAAATACAATGTAGACCAGATTTACTTCTGCATTCCGACGATTCCTGCCAAAGAGAAAAAGGAAATTCTGGACATCTGCAAGGAGACCGGATGCGGGCTTAAGAGCCTGCCGGGCATTTACCAGCTCGCCAACGACGAGGTTCTGGTCAGCCGCTTGAAGCCTGTAGCAGTCGAAGACCTGCTTGGCCGGGAACCGATCAAAGTCGACATGGAAGGAATCTTCCAGTACATAAAAGGCAAAACAATCCTCGTAACCGGCGGAGGCGGCTCCATCGGCAGCGAGCTGTGCCGCCAGATCGCGGGCCATGACCCCAAGCAGCTGATCATTTTCGATATCTACGAAAACAACGCCTACGCGATCGAGCAGGAGCTGAAAAGAAACTACCCGGAATTAAACCTTGCCGTGCTGATCGGCTCCGTCCGTGACAGCCGCAGGATCAACCAGGTCTTTGAACTTTACCGTCCGGACATTGTCTATCATGCGGCCGCGCACAAGCATGTGCCGCTAATGGAATATAGCCCGAATGAGGCCATCAAAAACAACGTCATCGGTACCTACAAGACCGCTTACGCAGCCTTAACGCATGGCACGCAGCGCTTTGTCCTGATCAGTACTGACAAAGCCGTAAACCCGACCAACATCATGGGCGCCAGCAAGCGCCTCTGCGAGATGGTCATCCAGAGCATGGACGCGGTGAGCAAAAGCGGCCGGATCGACATCCTTCCCTTTATCCATGCGCACAAAGACAAGGTAATCGACGGGCAGAAAGCATACGACCCGGTCGACCATATGGCGGTCGAAGGAAAACCCGAAAAAATAAAAATCGAAAGCGTCAAAAACAAAGAACGGACCGGGACACAGTTCGTGGCCGTCCGCTTCGGAAATGTCCTGGGAAGCAACGGTTCCGTGATTCCCCTGTTCCAGAAGCAGATCGCCGAGGGCGGACCAGTCACCGTAACGCATCCGGAGATCACCCGTTTCTTCATGACCATCCCGGAGGCCGTCAGCCTGGTACTCCAGGCCGGAACAAATGCCTGGGGCGGAGAAATCTTCGTGCTCGATATGGGAGAGCCAGTAAAGATCGATACGCTCGCCCGCAACCTGATCAAGCTGTCCGGCTTAAAGCCAGACGAGGACATCGAAATCCGCTATACCGGCCTGCGCCCGGGAGAAAAGCTGTACGAAGAAAAGCTGATGGCCGAAGAAGGGATCAAAAAGACCGATAATGAGCTGATCTACATCGGGAAACCGATCCCATTCGAAGTAGAGAAATTCCTGCATCAGTTAGAAGAGCTGGCGAAAGCCAGCTATGAGAATAGTCCGGATATCGTGGAAATGGTGGAAGAGATCGTGACAACGTTTCATCCGGTGGGGGAGAAACCGGGCAATCAGGAGTCCCCAAATATGACTCAAAAGGACATTGGTAATTAACCACCTATCTTTTTTTATTAAAGGTATTCAGATATTCGGAGAAACAAGAGGAAGTTAAAACAATGAGAAAGATGAACATACCTTTTTCACCACCAGATATTACGGAAGCAGAAATTAATGAAGTAACCGATGCACTTCGTTCTGGTTGGATCACCACAGGCCCGAAGACAAAGAAGCTAGAGAAGAAAATTGCCGAGTGGATTGGCGTTCTAAAAGCAGTCTGCCTGAATTCAAATACGGCCTGTGCGGAGACAGTCCTACGCATTCTTGGCATTGGTGAGGGAGACGAGGTAATCGTTCCAGCATATACATACACAGCATCCGCATCAGTTGTCTGCCATGTGGGTGCAAAATTAGTTTTAGTAGACGTCCAGAAAGACAAGTTGGAAATGGATTATGACGCGCTGGAGGCAGCTATTACAGAGAGAACAAAGGTAGTAGTTCCTGTAGACCTCGGTGGAATCCCATGCGATTATGACAGGATATTTGAGATTGTGAAGGGGAAAAAATTTCTTTTCCACCCAAATAACTCTATTCAGGAAGCTATCGGTCATGTGATCATAATGGCTGACTGTGCGCATGCGTTTGGTGCACAGTGGCATGGAAAAATGGCTGGGAGTATTGCTGATTTTTCAAATTTTAGTTTCCACGCTGTGAAAAATTTTACGACAGCAGAGGGCGGAGCTTTCACTTGGAAGCATATTGATGGCATTGATGATGAGGAGATTTACCACAAGGCGCAGTTGCTTTCTCTTCATGGTCAGTCAAAGGATGCTCTGGCTAAGACGCAGCTTGGTGCTTGGGAATATGACATCGTTGGCACTTGGTATAAATGCAACATGACTGATGTGGCTGCAGCAATGGGACTGGCGCAGTTTGAGAGATACGAAAGTATTATGGCGAGAAGGAAAGAAATCATCCTAAGATATGATGCCGCTTTCAAACCGCTGGACGTGAAAGTACTGAACCATTATACGGAGGAGTACACAGGTTCTGGTCATCTTTATATTACGAACATACCGGGAGTTACTTCGGAGCAGCGCAATGAAATAATCACCAAGATGGCAGAGCGTGGCGTTGCCTGCAATGTACATTACAAGCCGCTGCCGATGCACACGGCATATAAAGAAATGGGGTTCGATATTAAGGATTATCCGAATGCGTATGAATGGTTTAAGAATGAGATTACCCTTCCGTTGCATACAAAGCTAAACGATGAGGAAGTGAGGTATGTGATTGCGCAGTATACAGAGATATTGGATGCTTACATTTAAAGGAAAAGAAGAAAATCCCCCGTATGATAATAAGAGGAAGGGTACTTATATGTGGATTTACACATGAAAGTAGTTCAGAGATATATGTGTGGGTAAATAAACATGAACAAATTAGTTTACTGGAATTGTATATATGTGATAATCTTGTATGGTGACCAAGGCATAGTCTATGTATCCAAAGCGTTTAATGAATTGGTAGTGATGCACTGTTTAATGAATGCCGTATATGTTATAGGAATTTACTATTGATATAAGTGCCATCCATACATACTAAATTTAATGCTTATTTGCATTTTTCTAAGCTACATTATTTTTAGCATTAAAATGCGATTGAGGTGTGTTGCACTAGCGAATCTATTAATGGATATACGATTAATTTGAGGAGAGATATCAATGGTTATTATTATTGGAGCAACAAGTTTTATAGGTGTTCATACTGTAGAAGAGTTCCTAAAAAAATGATTTTAAAGTTTTTGTAACAGGAAGAAATAATAAGTTTAGAAATTATTACGAAAAACTTGGTGTTGGGTATGTAAATCTTGACTTGCAGAACGAACAGGACTTTGAAAAATTGCCAACAGAGGAAATAGAGGGAGTTATTTTGCTAGCAGGACTTTTACCGGCAAATGCGCAAGTCAATCTAGATGTAGAAGAGAATGCAGCAGATTATTTTAAAATAAACACTATAGGGACAATAAATGTTCTTGAGTACTGTAGAAAAAATAAAATTAAGCGCGTCATTTCTACAACTTCATATGCTGATGTATACAATTCATGGACAGCGGATAAAGCATTAACAGAAGATGAACCAAGAGGATTTAAATATACAGGTGATCATGCTGTTTATGTTATGTCTAAAAATGCGGCTAGCGATGTGATGGAATATTACAATCAGCAGCATGGCATGTCAAATGCGGTATTTAGACTCCCTCCAGTATATGGAGTTGGACCTCATGGTTCGCTTTTTGTCAATGGTACTTATGTAAAGTCTGGATTACAGATTTTCATGGATAAAGCGAGTGCAGGAGAGGATATCACAATTTTTGGAAACAAAAATCTCAGTAGGGACGTTGTGTATGTAAAAGATGTAGCACATGCCTTTTATTTGGCGATTCAAAGCGAAAAGACATATGGTTTATATAATATGAGTTCTGGGAAAGGAGTTACATTACAAGAACAGGTCGAAGTGATTTCTGAATTATTTGCAAAATACCCAAACAGGAGATCAAAAATTATTTACAAGCCAGAAGTAAAAAATAATACACCATCGTATTTATTTAGCATGGAGAAAGCAAAAAAAGATTTTGGCTTTGTTCCAGCATACGGAGATTTTAAAATGATGATGGCGGACTACAAAAAAGACTTGGATGAAAGTAAGTACAAAATGTTATTTAATTATTAAAAGGGGCAATACAAAAAGCATGTACAAAATTGCAAAAAGATGTGTTGATTTTATAATTTCATTACTAGTATTGCCTTTTCTGGCAATATTAATCGTGGTTATTGGAATAGCTATAAAATTGGACGATAAGGGACCAGTTTTTTATTTCGATAGTCGGATTGGCTATCATGGGAAGATATTCAAGATGCTTAAATTTAGATCTATGAAAGTCAACGCACCAGATTTACGTTACGCAGATGGATCTACATATAATTCTGAAGAAGATCCGCGAGTAACAAGAATAGGCCGATTTTTAAGAAAAACAAGCTTGGACGAAGTACCACAGTTTCTGAATGTGCTGAAAGGAGACATGGCATTTATAGGACCGAGACCTGATAGCGCTTTTTACCTTAATGAGTACACGGATGAAGAACGAGTTATTTTAAATGTTCGACCTGGCATTACTGGCTATAATCAAGTGATTAATCGTAATGCTGTAGGCACAAAAGAAAAGCTACAAAACGACATCTACTACGTTAACCATATGTCTTTTTTGCTTGATATGAAGATTATCATTATGACCGTAAAGAACGTATTGTTTTCAAAAAACGTGTACAGAGACGAAAATGATAATGGCCAAGTAACTGAAAGAAGAGATGAAAGGAGACCCAAAAAATGAAAACTATAATGATTTTGGGAGCAAGCATCCTTCAAATTCCAGCAATAGAAAAAGCATTAGATATGGGGCTTAGGGTCGTGGTTGTTGACATGAATCCAGATGCAATTGGAATGAAACTAAAGGGTGTTATACCGGAAGTGATTAGCACAATCGACATACATGCCATTGTTGAGTCAGCTAAAAAACATGATATAGATGGTATAATGACACTTGCTAGTGACATGCCGATGCGAGCTGTGGCGGCGGTCGCAAAAGAGATGTGTCTAAAAGGCATCACGGACGATACTGCTTTGAAAGCAACCAATAAAGTCGAAATGCGAAAAGCACTAAAGAAACACTGCGTTCCAATACCAGAATTTTATAAGGTCACAAATGAAAAGGAATATATGGATGCCATCAAACGTTTGAACTGTCCAATTATAGTGAAACCGTCCGATAATTCTGGAAGTAGAGGAATTTTTAAATTGGAGGATTATGGTGATCCCGAACTGCTAAAGGAAGCATTCTTACATAGTAAAAAGTATTCAAGAAATGGAGATATTGTTGTTGAAGAATATATGGAGGGACCAGAAGTTAGCGTAGAAACATTATCTCTGAACGGTGTATGCCATGTGATTCAGATTACAGATAAGATAACTACAGGATCACCTCATTTTGTTGAGATGGGACATACTCAACCAACTAGACTAGATCCTCATATTGCAGAGAAAATCGAGTTACTTGCTAAGGAAGCAAATAAAGCTATTGGAATTGTAGATGGTCCGTCTCACACTGAGATTATAGTAAACAATGGTGAACCTAAAATTGTTGAAATAGGCGCACGACTAGGTGGGGATTGTATTACAACGCATCTTGTTCCATTGTCGACAGGAGTTGATATGGTGGAGTGTTGCATTAGAATTGCTTTAGGCGAAAAGCCAAATATAGTTGTAAAATATTCAAAGGGAAGTGCAATAAGATATTTCAATCAATCTGCAGGAATTGTAAAAAAAATAACCGGTTTAGAAATTGCAAAAAAAATACCAGGTATTAAACAGATTAACATAATTCATGGGGTAGGAGAAAAGGTAACGGATATTGATAGTAGTACAGCAAGAATGGGATTTGTTATTTCTCAAGGTGATGATGCGGATAATGCAGAGAAAATATGTCAAGAAGCAATTGATTCAATAGAGATATCAATTTTATAGGAAAGAGAATATATGAAGAAAATTGTATATATAATTCCAAATGATCTTTATAGCTATAGTGCGAACCGAAAAATCATAGAGAAAATTTTCAAAAATAGAGGATATGATGTTGGTGTATTGATATCTGGTTCTGATTATAGAAATAAAAAGTTCGCCTATCCTGGAGAAAACGGAGGGACAAAAGGGTGAAAGTTTTATTTTTACCCGGCTATTACAAACCGGAACAAGCCGCGAGTTCTTATCTATGGGATAACATCCGGGAGGTGTGTATACAAGCAGGTAATGAAGTTGTTGTATACGCACCGCTTCCAACACGGGGGATTTCGGATGAAACTCGAAAAAAATACAGAAAAAGGCTCTATGAAGTGGAATTTGATGGTAGATTAAAAGTTCACCGTTTTCGGATGATTAAGGAAGGTAAAAACTCTTTACAAAGAGCACTTCGATATGCACTTTGCATAGTAAGACAGACACTCAATGGGTGCAAGGAACCCGACGTTGATGTTTATTTTATCTCCAGTACACCACCAATAAATGGATTGATGTTCCCATTCTTTAGATTATTTCACAGGAAAAGAAAAATCCTCTACAATTTACAGGATATTTTCCCAGATTCGCTGGTTAATACTGGAATGACACACAAAGGATCAATTTTATGGAAAATTGGGAAAATTATCGAACGGATTACTTATCATTTCTGCGATGAAATTGTTGTTCCTAGCGAGGATTTCAAAAAAAATATCATGGCTAAAGGTGTAAATGAAGATAAAATTACGGTTATTCGTAATTGGGTAGATGAGAATGCTGTAATAAATGTAGATAGAGAAAAAAATAGCCTATTTGACGAGTATAGCTTGGATCGCAACAAGTTTTATATTACGTATAGTGGTAACATTGGTTACACACAAAACATGGATATGCTATTAGACGTTGCGAAAGAAATTACTGAGAATGAAATAATATTTATTCTTATAGGCGATGGGGTTGCAAGACCACAGGTTGAAGAACGAATCAGGAAAGAGAAAATAAACAATATTATAATGCTTCCTTTCCAGCCTTACGAAAAAATTTCCGAAGTGTTTAGCCTTGGTAACTGTGGTCTAATTATATCGAAAGCGAATGTTGGTAATAGTTCGGTTCCAAGTAAGACATGGAGCATCATGAGCGCGGGGAGAGCGGTGCTAGCGTGTTTCGATAAAGGGTATGAACTAGACAGAGTAATTAATGAAGCAGAATGTGGTATTTGTGTTCCGGCAGATGATAAAGAAGCATTAAAAGAAGCGATTAAAAAGATGTATAAGAATAAGACCGAGCTTAGCAAAATTGGAGCCAATGGACGTAAATATATTATCGAGAATTTAACTCGCGAAGTCGGTACAGAAAAGTGGTTGGAATGTATAAAAAAACAAAACATTAATAAATAAAAAGATTATTTTGTTAAGGAGTCTTCTGTGAAGCTATGTAATAAAGAACCTTTTGAAAACAAGGTTTTTTAATGCTCTGAATTTAGCTGACACCGATAATAATGTTAAACTTTTGCATTTTCATGATGATTATAATTATAAACTGGAGACTAAAAACGTTATGAATAAGGGGTTACTACACGCCAGCTAAAAAACTTTGGTGAACCTTTTATAAGTCCAAAATGCATAGTAATTATTACGGTTTTATATGTTTGCAAGAAATCATGATGTTAGGTCAAAAAAGTTTTTTCCAATATAAAAAGGTTGGATTGATATACTAGGCAGGAAGAAACTAATCTGTGAAAAAAGCAATTATATGGTTTGTTATAGAAACATCTCCTAAATCAATTTGCCTCCTTTCTTTTTGGCCACATTTTATTTTTTGACAGAATTCTATGTGCTGGAAATAAGGATTGAAAGGATCTCGGAAATGAAAAAAATATTAATATTTAACGGATACTATTATCCATCAAAAAAATGCGGGGGTCCAGTAACAAGTATTGAGAATATTATTAATGCTTGTTGCTATGAATTTGAGTTCTATATTATTTGCTATAATCATGATTTTAATGATAAGATAAGCTTTAATGTGGAAATTAATAAGTGGTTACAGGTTGGTAATGCTAAAGTGATGTATGTTGAGCCTGGATACTTAGATTTTTCCTTTAAGAGAACAAGAATTCTTTGTGAAAAATTGAAGCCAGATTTAATTTGGTTTTCAGGTGTACTAACACCCAATAATAAAATTGTCACAGTTAAAATCGCCAAAAAGTTGGCTATACCGGTTCTTTTTTCCCCAAGAGGGGAAGTGAGTAAGGAACGAGTAAAATTGAAGGCTTATAAAAAAATACCATATTTAAATTTGTTGAGAATATCTGGTATTTATAAAAATTGCTATTTTCACGGAACAAGTGAAGACGAAGAGGCTGGAATAAGAAAATATTTCAAACCGGATAAGGATCATATTTTTAAAGTATCTAATATTGCGATAATGCAACAACCGGATATGGTGCGATTCGAGAAAAAGAAAGGCTATCTTAGACTTTTCTTTTTCTCTAGAATACATGAGGTTAAGAATCTTTTGTTTGCTATTCAAGCGGTAAATCAATGTAGGAGTAATATTATTTTTGATATTTATGGACCTATAGAAGATTATAACTATTGGGAACAATGTGAAAATGAAATTAAAAATTCACCTCAAAATATAATAATAAGATATGTGGGAATTCTTCAACATCTGGAAATGAATTCTACTATTCAGAGTTACGATGCATTTCTATTTCCGACAATAAATGAAAACTTTGGACATGTAATTGCCGAGAGCCTTGCTAATTCGCGTCCTGTGATTCTTAGTAAAGGAACAACACCTTGGGATGATTTGCATGAAAAAGCAGGTTTTGTAGAGACGCTGGATGATATAAGCGCTTTTATACGTAGAATAGAATATTACGCAGAATTAAATGAGCATCAGTATGGCCAAGTGATTGAAAACACAAAAAAGTATTTTATGGAAAAAATGGGAAAAAATGAAGCAATTAATGGACATTTGAAGATGCTTCATTCTATAACAAACAAGTGATGAGGTATGTGAATGAAGACGTCTATAAATATATTAAACTATAACTCTTATGAGGAGAGCAAAAGGTGTATAGAAAGTTGCCTAAAACAAAATGGAGTCGATTTTTGTGTATTGTTAATAGATAATTGTTCGACAGATGATAGCTTTATTAAATTAAAAAATGAATATACGGGAAAGATTGATTTCTTTCAAACTGGAGCAAATTACGGTTATGCGGGTGGAAATAATATTGGAATATCTTACTGCTTTAATAATGGGTGTAAATATACACTTATTCTTAATAGTGATATTACGTTGGTAGGTAGTGGATTATTAAAAAATATGATTGAGATTATGAAAAATCAAAAAGATTGCGCTGTGGTTGCTCCTCTAATCTTTAATGTAACATCTAAAGGGGATGTTCTTAATCAGAATGATTCAACATATTTAAAGGTATTAAGAAAAGCTAAAATCCTTCCCCCAAATTATAAATTGTCAGATACATTAGAAACAATAAGTGAAGCACAAGGGTCGGCATTGCTTGTAGATAATGAAGTGTTTTTAGGAGTGGGCGGCTTTCCAGAACATTACTTTATGTATGGTGAAGAAAGTTGTTTCGCAAAAAAATAATATTTAATTCAAAAAAAATATTATGGATGAAAGATAAAAAGAATTATGCTCGCCACTACCATGACAAATCAAAGAGGATAGAGTTTTGGAGATTATATTTGATGGGAAGAAATCGATATCTTGAAATGTCTGATTACAAGGATAATTATCCAATTAAATGGCCCGTGATATTTTTTGCGTTTGAAATAAAAATGTTTTTAGATTCACGCAGAAACAAAGATATAGCATGGTACGTTCGTGGAATTAAACGTGCAAAATTAATGAAAAAAAATAAAGCGGGTGTACAAGATTATATAGATGATGCGATAAGAGTTATTAATCTGAATTATTCGTGATATTTTAACAACAATGCGGATTGGATGGTCTTTGACGCCTCAAAAGGTTTTCTAAAAACATTCATAAAAAACGCTTTTTGACAAAATATGGTGAAGAAGACATTTACTATTTGACATTATTAATAAGATTTAAATAATCCTTAGGTTTCAGACTCAGGGTACTACTCATTTGTATTGGGGAGGTGGAACATACACTGATTGATAATATCTGAGTTTTAAAGGTTAAAGCGGCTTTCTACTATACCGCTCGTTCTTTGTAGAATGGTTTCCCGAAGCCTATTATGCACTAGCATAGAAGGGGTTCCTCCTATTTTTTACGGCTCTACCGTAAAACATGGTGATTTTTAAGAGAAAATGGCTTAACTACAAGGAAAACTGGCTGTTTCAATTCTGTAAAGTCTAAAAAAGGGCATGCTACCGCTAACCTGACGATAGAGAGGCTTAGAAAAATGAGAAAATTGGAGTTATTACAATCGAATGCACGTTCACCTGATGGCGATTGAAAGGACCGGGATGGTCCTTTTTGAGTGGGATTTTTTGAAGTATCTCACCTCCTTTCACAAGACAAATTAAATAAGACTGTAACACAACGCATGGATGGTTAACAATGCTCCTGAGCTTCATATTCATCGTAATAATGGATGCCGTGACTATGTAGAAGTCCTTCAAGGTAGTCTATATAGTTTCGTAGATATGTGATTTCATGCCAGTTTCCATGGGAGAGTTCTTCAGAATCATGGAGTGAAACCATAGCTATCTGGTATTCCATCCAGATGTCACAGAAACGTGCCCGGTCACATGGACATTCAGCATGTGCACAACGAATATGAGGGACATGGATGCATTCGTCAGGATTCATTGGAAGATGGTCATTAGCAGTATTCATAATTCGATGACTCCTTTCTTTTCACTGAGTATCTGATTAAAGGTGCTGGCAGGTGAGTGGTCAAGATGGATAGTGCCACAGACGAGCAGGAGACGCTTGCGGAGATTCTCAAAGCTGCGCAGACCATAGGAAATACGCTTGTACACTTTGATCTTATTGTTCAGGCCTTCCGCGATGCCATTCGTATGACCGCTCTTCCATGTGTTCTGGATATAGCCGCGCCAGTGCTGCAGGGTGTTGGCAGCTGACAATATTTCAGGAACCTCAGATGATGTTGCACGATGCAGCCAGTCAGTGAACTGTACGCGCTTGTGGGCATACGAATCCATATCGATAATCGCGAGATACTCCTGGAGGCGGTCATACATCTCGCAGATGTCGGGGTAAAGATCCAGGATATTTTCAAGCCGCGCCTGCTTTTTAGTGTACTGTGTGCCCCAGTTGCTGGCTTTGTTGGCTTCCTTTGTCTTGAGGATATAGGAAGAATCCTTGAGGTATTTGACGCAGCCGTCAGAATCCTCCGCCTCTTCCAGTTCATTCTGGATGCGCCGACGGATATCGTCCATCGCATCGTTAAGGCGGTTGACTATGTGGAAGGAGTCAATACAGATAACAGCATTTGGGAAGCATTTTTTTGCAACACTCATGAACCCTGAGTGCATGTCACAACAGAAGTATTCCACTTTGGAACGTTCCTCCTTGGAATAGCGCATGAAGTAGTCAATGAGATATTCCTTTGTAATGATGGGCAGGACATCAATGAGTACTTTGGCGGAACCGTCTGAGATGTTGCATTGAAATTTATTGGTGATCCAGCGCTTTGTTTCCGGATCGCGGACGCCAGTATCGCCTTTAAATTCGTCTACGCACATGACATGCGGAAGGGCCTCGGGTGGCCGGAAAGAGATGATATCGAAAACACTGAAGACGACATCATCGGGAACCAGTTCTTTTCTGGCGATTTCCTGAACGGAGAGCATTTCGGTCAGCTGGAGACAGATGTCCACGACAAGCGTGTTGGTCATATGGAGCCGGTCATGGACCCATTCGACAGGCTCATAGTAGGAAGTGCCGCACTCTTTGCAAAGGAAACGGCGTTGATGAAAAGTGATAAAAACAGAGCGGTTTGAAGAGGGAACATGTCTGACGGTCCTGTCTTTGCCGGAGTCCTTTATAACGCAGTGGTGGGAGCCGCAACAGGGACAGGTGCGTTCCAGTTTGTTGGGAAGAATCACAGAGACATCAATACGATTCTCAGCGGGATGCTCGACGGTTGATCTGATTTTGACATCGGGCGGGAGTTGATAGGTACGATTGTTGCTTACATATCTGGCCATACTTTTTACCTCCTGTATAAGATTTTGTTTGGTCGCAAATGTTATAGCATAGGTAAAATGCTATGGCTAGATATTTAAGCAACATATTTACTTGAAGACACAGAGTGTCAAAATCATCCTGTCAATCGCTTGGCTGATATACATCGGATTCAGGATGGTCTGTCAAGGCCGCCGCAGGCGTTTATATAGCCTTGATAGGCCATCCTGAGTCCGATACGCTGACGCCAACGATTGGCAGGTACAGAGCTGTTAAGCGGCTATGGGCAGTATTTCAGGAGGATGTTAATACAAATGAATGAGAGCAGATTTCAGGATGAAATGCTAAGCGGAGACCTTATACCTACATAGGGTATACACCAGAAAAAACGGAAGAGCTACCGAATAACATGGTGATGGGATGAAAACACCAGGAGTAGCGGTAGATTTTGAACGTCACCAGTAAAAACGGAAGAACTACCGAATAACATGGTGAAACACCATGGAAAG
>Ga0192276_1073_pt1 | contig 22927 bp, 19 predicted proteins | sample Koala_Koa24_I3_FD_131263 | JGI IMG/M metagenome (GOLD analysis project Ga0192276, IMG submission 131263) | Enriched cells from koala feces incubated with labeled cellulose particles, San Francisco Zoo, California, United States - Koala_Koa2-4_I3 ...
TTTTTAGTATCATTTAGTATAGGAAATAATATCTTTAAACTTTAGATATTTTTTCAATAGTATTTTTTCAGTTTGAGAATTTTCGCCGTTAGGGATAATTATTCTTTCTAAGCTTTCACAACCACCAAAAGCCCTCCTACCAATTTCAGTAACACCATCTGGGATAGTTACAACCGTATCATTTCCAGTGTATTTTTTTAGTACACCATTTTCAATTTGGAAATCACTCATAATTTAAAATCCTTTCATTATTTTTTTAATCTCTATGCCGTATGTACAACTACTTTTTATTATATCATAAGAGGAAAATTTTTCAATATGGATTTTAATAAGAGAATATCTTTGTGACTTTTTTAATATATTAAAAGATGCTTAGAAAAACTATTACACTCGTTGAAATTTTACCTAATATTGCTATTGACTTTTTATCTAATCTGTGATATAATCTATTTTACAATTCTGGGTGTGGCGCAGGTGGTAGCGTGCTACCTTGGGGTGGTAGAGGCCGTGGGTTCAAGTCCCGCCACTCAGATATTTTAATCAATTTCAGCAATCTATCCTCTGCTTTTAAAGTAGGGGATAAATTACGTCTATAATATTGACAAAATATGTATTAAATACTAATACTATGAAGTTTCATAAACCATCTTGCCGAGATGTTGAAAAGATATCTCAAGAGATGATGTAATCGCACAAGGTTATGACCCATGTGGGCATTGTAACCCTTAATTGATACATACTGTTTGCGTGAGTTAAAACAATCAAAGTAAAAGAGGTTTATCTTAATGGATAAACCTCTTTATATATGTTATAATATCACAATAGTTATTATATGTTGTTACTCGATAATTTCACAAAGTACTACATACATACTCAGTATACGTGGATTAACTAGCAGGAAATACTAATCTTTTTTCAATCCTTACTGCTGTTAAGTTTCCTTTTTAACCGAGTGTATTAAACTTATCCTTTAAATCGTCCATGAAGTTTTTAATCTTATTAGAGAAGTTACTTCTCTTAGCGTAGTTATTTTCACTTATAGAATTATCAAACTCTTTTAATAATTCTTTCTGTTTCTTAGTTAGATTCTTAGGTACTTCGACATTTACGATAACGTATTGGTCACCCCTATCGGAACGATTTATCTTTTGAACGCCTTTACCTTTTAACCTAAACTTAGTGCCGTTTTGAGTACCTTCAGCGATGTTATACTTAACATTACCATCTATAGTTGGAACGGTTAGTTCTGCACCAAATACTGCTTGAGCGAAGGTAATAGGCATCTCACAATAGATATCATATCTATCACGTTGGAATATACTGCTATTCTTAACATTTACAGTTACTAATAGGTCACCATTTCTACCACCATTCACACCTGCTGAACCTTTACCATTTACTCTTAAGGTTTGACCATCATCTATACCAGCAGGGATATCTACAGTTATAGTACAACTATTTCTAACCCTACCCGAACCGTTACACTTTGGACATGGATTGGTTATAATCTTACCCTTACCATTACACTTACTACAAGTTTTCATGGTAGATATATTTCCAAAGGCAGTACGTTGAGTAACTCTAATACTACCAGAACCATTACATTCATAACAAGTTTCTGTTACACCATTGGTAGAACCAGAACCATTACATTCAGAACAAGTTTCAACACGTTGAATCTTAATATCCTTTTTAATACCTTTACAAGCTTCCATAAATTCAATGCTGGTAGTAACGTTTATATCTTGACCTTTTTGTGGAGCGGTTGCATTTCTACTAGAACTACCACCGAATCCACTATTAAAACTACCAAAGCCACCACCAAAGATGTTTTCAAATATGTCACCCATGTCACCGAATGGATTTCCTCCAGAATAGCCACCACCTTGATAGTTAGGGTCTACACCTGCATGACCAAATTGGTCATATCTAGCCTTTTTAGAACTGTCAGAAAGTACTTCATAAGCCTCATTAACCTCTTTAAACTTTTCAGCACAATCCTTATCATCGGAGTGTAGGTCGGGGTGATACTGTCTTGCCAACTTTCTATATGCTTTTTTTATCTCATCTTCAGAAGCGGTTTTAGGAATACCTAACACTTCATAATAATCTCTTTTTTCAGCCATAATGAACCCTCACTAACTTTTTGAATTAATAAAATATATCTTAAAATGGGCGGAATATAAAAAGACTATCCGCCCGACTGATTATTTAAAGTTTATAGTCAACTACTTTTCCTCAGTAAAATCAGCGTCGATAACGTCATCATCGTTGTTACTGTTAGAAGAAGTATCTTCTTGTTGATAAGCACCTTGAGTTGCATCACCTTGTGGTGCAGACTGTTGATATACCTTAGTTGCGATATCGTTCATAAGCTTTTGAAGTTCATCATACTTAGCCTTAATATCGTCAGTATTATCAGTCTTAACAGCCTCTTTTAAAGCGTTACACTTTTCTAATATAGGAGCTTTTTCACCTTCAGAAACCTTATCACCGAAGTCATTAAGAGCTTTTTCAACTTGCATTACTAAACTTTCTGCATTGTTCTTAATATCTACAGCTTCACGAGCCTTCTTATCCTGTTCTGCGAACTGTTCAGCCTCTTTAACTGCCTTATCTATATCATCTTTAGACATATTTGTAGATGCAGTAATAGTAATGTTCTGTTCTCTACCCGTACCTAAATCCTTAGCAGATACGTGTACGATACCGTTTTGGTCGATATCGAAAGTAACTTCAATCTGTGGAATACCTCTAGGAGCAGGAGCAATACCATCAAGCTTAAACATACCTAGTGATTTATTATCCTTAGCGAACTCACGCTCACCTTGTAGTACGTTAATTTCAACGGCTGGTTGATTATCGGCAGCGGTTGAGAATATCTGTGACTTTTTAGTAGGGATAGTGGTATTTCTTTCAATGATTTTAGTACAAACACCACCCATAGTTTCAAGACCTAGTGAAAGTGGAGTAACATCTAATAGTAATAGACCGTCCTTAACATCACCGCCTATGATACCACCTTGATATGCAGCACCTAAAGCTACACACTCATCTGGGTTGATTCCCTTAAATGGTTCTTTACCCATTTTTTGCTTAACGGCATCGTAGACTGCTGGAATTCTTGAAGAACCACCAACCATTAGAACCTTGTTTAAATCGCTTGGCTTTAGACCGCTATCTCTTAATGCTTGGTCTACAGGCCCCATAGTAGCTTGAACTAGGTCAGCAGTTAGACTATCGAACTTAGCCTTGGTTAGAGTAATATCCATATGCTTTGGACCAGTAGCATCAGCCGTAATGAATGGTAGATTAATATTAGAAGTTGGTGTAGATGAAAGTTCTATCTTAGATTTTTCAGCGGCCTCTTTTAGACGTTGCATAGCCATCTTATCCTTAGTTAGGTCAATGCCATCAGAAGATTTAAATTCAGATACTAACCAATCGATGATTCTTTGGTCAAAGTCGTCACCACCTAGACGGTTGTTACCAGCAGTAGCAAGAACTTCAGTTACACCGTCGCCCATCTCAATAATAGATACGTCGAAAGTACCACCGCCAAGGTCATATACCATAATCTTTTGGTCTTCTTCCTTGTCGATACCATATGATAATGCTGCTGCAGTAGGTTCATTTATAATTCTCTTAACGTTAAGACCCGCAATTTGACCTGCGTCCTTAGTAGCTTGACGTTGAGCATCTGTAAAGTATGCAGGAACTGTAATTACTGCTTCTGTAACCTTTTCACCAAGATATGCTTCTGCATCAGCCTTTAATTTTTGAAGTATCATAGCAGAAATCTCTTGTGGAGTGTACTTCTTACCATCTATATCTACTTTGTAATCTGAACCCATATGACGCTTAATAGATATAACTGTCTTATCTGGGTTAGTTATGGCCTGACGCTTTGCTACTTGACCGACCAATCTTTCACCGTTCTTTGAAAAAGCAACTACAGATGGTGTAGTTCTAGAACCTTCAGCGTTAGCAATAACTACTGGATTTCCACCTTCCATTACTGCTACACATGAATTTGTTGTACCTAAGTCAATACCAATAATCTTTGACATAAAAATACTTCCTTTCGATAAATAAGATTTCCGTACTTTACGGATATATATTTTTAATTATTAGTTAATAATTAATTTTTAGATACCACTATAAGCGATAAAATAGAAATTGTTAATACACAAGTTATTTCATCGCTGTATTTATCAATAAAATTTCTAACCTTACCTTTACGATTTTTATTCATAGAATCACCTTTTTTTCAAGGAGGAGGCGAATATAAGTAATTAACAATTAATAATTAATAGTTAGCACTCATACTCGCCCACAATTTATTAAGAGGTTGAGTTGTTATCTAACGTTTTTTTATTTCAATCCACGCTCGGTATATTATCGGAGTACGATGTACGTACATTGATACGCATAAATGACCTCGTATCAGTAGGGGATACCAATTTCTCTCCGCCCACCACTGCCGTTAAGTTTCCTTTTAGCAATTCATCTCGCCACTTGTACTGTTGAAGTGGGGGAATTCTTGCTGAAATTATTTAAACCTATTGAACAACTTGCACCATAGCTGGACGAATAAGCCTTTCACCGAGCATATAGCCTTTTTGAAACACATTACACACGGTATCACTTTCATACTTATCGTTTTCGCACTGTTGAATAGCATGGTGTATGTTTGGGTCAAAAGGTTTACCAAGAGCATCTATCTCTTTAACACCCATTTTATCTAAAATAGCCATAAAGTTCTTAAAAATCATCTCCATACCAGATTTATAATTTTCATCAGAACATTCTTGAGTTAATGCACGTTCAAAGTTATCTATAACGGGCAATATCTGTTTAACACACTCAGAAATGGCATTGTTATACGCCTCAGTCTTTTCTTTTGTAGTTCTGTTTCTGTAATTTTGGAACTCTGCATACAATCTAAGGTACTTATCTTTTTCTTCTTGAAGTTCCTTAGTAAGGGCATCTAAATCACTATTAGACTTATCACCTTGAGCCTCATCATTACAAGATGCTTGACTTTCTTGTTCTACACTAGAATCAATATCTTCTTGATTAGTATCTACCGACGCATTATTTTCTATCTTTTCATCATCAGTAGAGTTGTTAATATCCTTTTCTTCAGTTGCCATCGGAACCATCTTCCTTTCTCGCATCAGCGTCTTGGTCTGTAATCATATCAGTAATCTTTTGACTAAAATATTCTATATAAGGAATAATACGAGCATAGTTTAAACGCATAGGACCTATTATTCCAAGAGAACCAGCAGTTTTAGAGCCTTTCTTATAGTGTGACATAATCATACTAGAGTTACTAATAATAAAATCATCACTACTTTCCTGACCGAACTTAATCTGTATACCACTAAAGGCATCATCAAGCATAGCAGAGAATCTATTCTTATTTTCAAGGAAGTTTACAATATCCATCTTATCGAAATCTTTACACGCTAAAAGATTTTTTTCACCTTGAACGGTATACTCATCATGGCGTAAATCTTTTGACATTTCATATATACCTTGAACTAAAGGGGTTAAGGTCATCATGTAAGTTTCAAGAGCAGTTACTAGTTGTTCCATTTTCTCATCGGATAGATTTTCAATGACTTCACCCTGTAGATTTTCTTGTATATACTTTGAAAAGAACTCCATCTGTTCATTGGTCAAGTCGAACTCTAAACGACAGACTCTATTTTTAATAGTTCCATTAGAGGTTATAAGTAGAATAACGTACAATCTCTTACCAGTAGGAATAATCTCTACCTTAGATATTACTGAAAACTTAGGAGCAGAGTTAGCAACTACCACTGCACATTGAGTAAGTTCTGCAAGAGTCTGAGTTGCATACTCTATTATAGAATCTTCAGTAAGGGTTTCTTGTTCTTCTAATGACTTATCTAACCGAGTTCTTTCTTCTACAGTTAATTCTTGAACCGTCATAAGCTTATCAATATACAATCTAAAACCACTATAGGTAGGAACTCTACCCGCCGAGGTGTGTGGTTGAATTAAATAGCCTAACTGTTCCAATGTTGCCATATCATTTCTAACTGTGGCAGATGACACCTTAATATCGGGGTGGTTTGAGATAACCTTTGACCCTACAGGCTCACCAGTCTTAATATACTCATCTACTACTATTGCAAGGATTTTCAACTTTCTATCGTCCAAGAACTTTCACCTCCGAATGTACTAGCAGTGAATGTAGTAGTCTGTTAGCACTCTTTCTCCTTGAGTGCTAATTGCATTTTATCACTATTGTGAGCAAATGTCAATAGATTTAATTATATTTGTATACATTCACATATTTTTCAATATATTTAGCCTTATATTGTGGATATTGACAATATAGTCTATGAACATAAAATATTATACGCTAAAACTCAACACTATATACAAAGACAAGATAGCAGAAATGTCTGCTTTCTAACGATTAATATTTTTTAATCCAAAAGATAGTTAGGAAAGACGTTGACAAAAACATCTAAATATGATATACTAATTGTACTAGAATATGTAGTACAATTTCCCTTTGAAAGGAGGTTTCTCTATGTTTGATATTGATTTAATGAGCCGTACGCCTATATATGAACAACTATATAACAAGATTGTTGAACTAATAATTAAAGGGGTATTAACCGAAAATTCTCAACTACCTAGCATTAGAGCCTTAGCTAAAGAGTTAGGAGTTAATCCTAACACTGTAGTAAAGGCATATAATCAGCTTGAGAACGATGGCATAATATACTCATTAACTGGTCGAGGTAGCTTTATTGCTAGGGTAACTGACAGTACTATAAAAAGGAGTATGTTCGCTCAATTTGATGAGTGCGTCCTTAAGGCTATACAGACAGGTATATCTAAAAATGAACTTATTGAAAGGATTAACAAGGTGGAAATATCATGATTGAACTTATCAACACTTCAAAAAACTTTGATAGTTTCAAAGTCTTAGATAGTATTAACTTAACCATTCCTAAGGGTGTGACTTTCGGTCTACTTGGCTCTAATGGTGCAGGAAAATCTACCATATTAAGATTACTCTGTGGAATATACAAGGCAGATGGTGGTAGCGTCACCATAGATGGTGAATCTATATTCAATAACCCTAAAGTTAAGGAAAAGGTTTTCTTTATTAACGATGAAACTATTCAGTTCGCTAACTTTACCCTTAAAGAGTTAAAAAACTTCTATAAGGGATTCTATCCTAACTTTTCAGAAGAACTCTTTGAAAAACTTCGCAAGACTATAAACTTGCCACTAGATAAAAAACTAATGCCTTTTCTAAGGGTATGAAACGTCAAGCTATAGTTATAATTGCTTTAGCTTGTCAAACTGAATATCTGCTACTAGATGAGGCTTTCGATGGTTTAGACCCTACTATGCGTATAATAGTTAAACGTATGCTCGTTGATGCTATGCTCGACCGTGAACTTACTACCATAATATCTTCACACAACCTAAAAGAGATTAATGAGGTATGCGACAGCGTAGCTTTACTCCATCAAGGTAAGATTGTATTCAATCGTGACCTAGATAGTGTTAAGTCTAACATACATAAGGTTCAAGTAGTATTCCCTCAAATCAATGAGAATCTACCCCAAAGCTATACCGAAAAGGAATTTCCTAACTTGGATATACTCCACTTTGAACAGAATCAAAGCGTGTACCATATAATTATCCGTGGTAATGAGGAAGAGATTAGAGAAAAGTTTAAATCTAAGAAGCCTCTAGTGTTAGATATCATTCCACTTTCACTAGAAGAAATATTTATTTATGAAATGGAGGTTCTAGGTTATGATTTCAAAGGAATTGACAACTAATAGTAATACGTCTGTTAGTAAGAAGATTAATTTTCATACTGCATTTTGGTCAAACTTTTTCATGAACATTAGAAAACTCAAAAAGATTCTAATAGTTATGTGTGTTCTGCACATTTTAGGTTTACCGCTACTTATGATATCTGGTATAGCCAGTGAAATTGATGATAGTGGTTATTCTATGTATGGATTTATACCTTTATCAATGTGCTGTTTAGCAATAGCCCTAATTATGGGATTTATAATAGCTTTAAACTCTTTTGACTACCTTTACAAAAAACTAAGGTAGATATGATTTACTCCCTACCTTTGACCATTAAACAACGTTTCTTAAGCGATTACTTTTCTGGACTATGTTCTTACATAATACCTTATATAGCAAGTGTAATACTAACGTTTATAATACATGGTTTAGCGTATTTCGGAATTAACTCTTGGGAAGAATTTACCAAAGAAGAACATTTTACATATTATATGATACAGCTTTGCATATGTGGTCTGCTAGTAATGATTATGTTCTATACTCTAACGGTATTGGTTACTAGTTGTTGTGGTTCAATGTTTGAATCCATTGCTTATAATTTATTAGTGAACTGTCTAATACCTGGTGTCATTGCAATATTCTTTGCGATATTCTTTAGTGGTCTATATGGCATATCGATAGATGATTATATACTTAAATACATCTCTAATAGTAGTCCACTAGGTACAATTATAGGCATAACTGAAACTATTGACGGGGAAATATCCCAATTGATTAGATTGTATATATTAACCTTAGTTACAGATGTTATATACTTCTTTATTGCATACTTTCTATACAGTAAGCGTAAAGCTGAAGATGTATCTAAGCCTTTTGTATTCAAAGCATTCTACTATATTACCATGACTGCTATAACATTTATAATAATAGCCCTTATGGTGAATAGTGATACCGATTATATAGCTCCTTTGATGTTCCTAAGTGCTATAGTATATTTCATCTGTGAAACCATTGCTAATCGTGGATTTAAAAAGTTCGGTTGGAGCGTTCTAAGATATATAGTAACCGTTTTTGGCGTGATAGTACTATGCTTAATATTAAATGGTACTAACGGATTCGGTATAGAAAACAGAATCCCTTCTGCATTAAACGTTAAGAGCGTTACCATAGACTATGGTGGAGTATATCAAAATTATTCAAGCGACGTAACTTTCAAAGATAGAGAATCCATTGAAACCGTTATAAACTTTCATAAAGATGCAGTAGAGAATAGATTTAACTCTTACCTACCTGATGAAGATGCTGATATATATCAACAGTATGGCATATTACAAAATTACATCTATTACAGTGATTACTACCAATACGTTCACATAACCTATAATACTAGGCTTGGTGGCAAGATATCCAGAGAGTATAAAGTATCGTTTGAACAATATATGATGTTAAAAGATTTAAGTTTAAATGAATCATATATTGAACAGTGTGCTTCTGATTTCCTAAGTGACTTACTAAGTAACTACACCACCTATCGATTTAGTTACTATAATATTGTTGAGCAAGATACTTCTATGGGAGATTACAACATAAGTGTAAGTTCTAAGATACAAGTAAACAGCAAAGAGTATGACCATCTAACGTACTCGCAGATTATGGAACTGGCTGAATGTTACAAAAAAGATTTAGAAAATCGTACTATGGACGATATTTTAACTCCTACCGATACTTATTGTTATCTCAATAGTTACATTATATTGAGTTCTTATGAGAATACCATCAAGTTTTTAACCGAAAATAATTTGACTCCTCCTACTATAGAAACTGAACTACTAACCTATACTTCATATGATTACAGCTATTACGGAGATTGCATACTATACGCCCCTGATGATATCACTTGTGTAGGTGGTGACTACTATACATCTATAGATGTTTATAAGGCTACTTATGGAAGGTATCTAACAGTAAGTATTTCCTTTTTACCACTCTTAGAGGTTGCTCAACCTTGCTATGTAACCACTGACGAATGCTATATTCTAAGCTTTAACGGAGATAGGTTTGTAATACCTAAAGAATACTCTGACATAGCTAAAGAATACTATGACATGGCTAAAGAATACGATAATGATAATGACTACCTATTTCAAAGTACTGCGAATAGGTATGAGTATAACTATCTAACTTGTTACCTAAATACACATGATATCTGGAAAGAACACTTTACTAAAACCTATGATACCTACAAAAATTTTGTAGAAAACTTACTATATGGTTATGTAGACATCTTTACAGATGGAGAGTATGAGGGAACTATCAATGCAGAAGATTTCAATACTCTACAAGAATATTATAGTGTATATTGGACTATCTACTATGATGATTATCTTCAAACTGATTGGAATAATTGGGGTAATAGAAAATATTCTAACTACGATGATTTCGTTTGGTACATCTTAATGTACACATTTAATAATTCTAGTGATACTATTCTTTTTAACGATGATATCGAAACATCTAACGATAGTACAGAATCTACTACTACTTTCAATGAAGAAAGTTCTAAAATTGATAGTAAACCTATTGACGAAAATCTAAGTAACATTTAAAATATATATATGGAACATCTACTATAGCGTTCCAAACATATATATATTAAGGAGATACAAAACATGAGTACAAAAAGAAAGAAAGTAAAACTTAGAACCGATAGAATACTTGTATTAGTCATTATGTTGGCTATATTAGTACTATTGATAGTTTTAATCGCTAAGGGAGTATCTAGTAAGAATGGACAATCTCAAACGGTTGGTGGAGATATACAAGATATCTCAAGTACTACTACTGAAGTTACCTCCCAAGATACTCTAAGTACTACACAAGATGTTACAGAAACTTCGCAAGTTAATCACACTATGGAAGTAATCGACGGTTGCACCTATATAGATGGTATATTGATAATCAATAAATCTTATAGTGTTCCAGCAGAATATCAAGGTTACAATGGTGGTTTAGATGATACTAAACCTACTCCACCACAAGGACTATTTCCAGAGGTTATTGAAAGTTTTAATCAAATGCAAGAAGATGCTCTAAACGAGGGTTTAGACATATACATAGCATCGGGATATCGTTCTTACTACTATCAATTGAAAGTATATAACAGTTACTGCGAAACAGATTCTCCCGAAATAGTAGATACGTACTCAGCTAGAGCAGGTCATTCTGAACATCAATCAGGATACGCTTTCGACCTAAACTCTATAGATGACAGCTTTGCCGATACCCTAGAGGGTCAATGGGTCGCTGAAAACTGCTATAAGTACGGATTTATAATCCGTTTTCCAGAGGGTAAAGAGGATATTACAGGATATCAATATGAATCTTGGCACTTGCGTTATGTGGGCGTAGATGTTGCTACATACATCTATGAAAATAACCTCTGCTTAGAAGAGTATCTTGGAGTGGATTCTGTATATGCTGATTAATTGTATTATTGACAACGCTCTATTTTACTGTTATAATTATCTATGTAATTAAAATTATTATTTAGTGGTGAATTATATGAGTACAACCGTAAAAAAGAAAAACAGTAAGAGTAAAAAATCTCACTTAAGAGTGGATAGAATATTTTTCTGCATATTCTTATTAGCTATAATACTTGCTCTTACAATATACTTACTCAGCTATAGGAATAATACTTCAATAAATATAGACGTATACGAAAATTTCCAAAACATTAGAGCAACCATGTTATGTGAAACCATAGAGGAAACTCCTAAAGAAGATAATACTATCAGTTTAGACTATCAAGAAAACCTCTTAAACGATGTTACTGCCGATGATATATCTGCACAGTTTGTATACGTATTAGATAAGACTAATAATCAAATACTCTTCGATAAAGATTCTACTAAGATGTGCTATCCTGCAAGTACTACTAAGATATTAACATCTATAGTAGCTATTGAAAACATAAGCTTAGATGCCGTCTTTACCGTTGGAAATGAAATAAACTTCGTTGAGAGTGGTTCTAGTTTAGCGTATTTGGTGCAAGGTGAACAGATAACTCTTAAAGATTTACTATATGGTTTAATGTTACCATCTGGTAATGATGCAGGTTATACCATTGCTGTAAACGTAGCTAGAATCTTAACGGGTAATTCAGTATTGACAGAAAGTGAGGCAGTCGATTACTTTGTAAATCTAATGAACGAAAAGGCTCAAGAGATTGGTATGCTTAATAGTCACTTTGAAGTTCCAGATGGATATCATAATAAGAATCACTACGTTACCGCTCAAGATATGATGCGACTATTAATATATGCTGAAAACTTCGATATATTAAAACAGATTACATCTACACAGAGTTATGATATTACATCTATAAGCGGTGAAGAACACTCTTGGATTAATACTAATAAACTATTAGACCAAGATAGTTCTTACTTCTATGAAGGTGTAGATGGCTTTAAGACAGGTTTCCATGATGATGCGGGTAACTGCTTAATAGTTACTGCTAACATAGATAATCGTGAAGTGTATATGGTTATCATGAAGAGTGAAACTGACGATACTAGGTATCAAGATGCTACTTTATTATTAGATAGTATATATAACTACTAATTACATAACAATTTAATATAAAACATGGATTGATTTTTCTAGTAAGAATCAATCCATGTTTTATATATATATTACTTAATAATATCTGTACCCATGTATGGGACTAACGCTTCTGGAACTGTAATAGAACCATCTGCATTTTGATAGTTCTCTAATATAGCGGCAACGGTTCTACCCACTGCAACACCTGAGCCATTTAGTGTATGCACAAACTGAGCCTTATCCTTAGGAGTAGCCTTATACTTAATGTTTGCACGTCTTGCTTGATAGTCTACAAAGTTAGAACAGCTTGAAATCTCAACGTACCTACCATAAGATGGCATCCAAACCTCAATATCGTAAGTCTTAGCAGATGAGAAACCTATATCACCTGTAGATAATGCTACTACTCTGTAAGGTAATCCCAAACCTTGTAGAACTCTTTCGGCATCATTGGTTAGCTTTTCGAGTTCATCCCAAGAGGTTTCAGGGGTAGTAAACTTAACTAACTCAACCTTATTAAACTGATGTTGTCTAATGAGTCCACGAGTATCACGACCAGCAGAACCAGCCTCGGAACGGAAACAAGCTGAGTATGCACAATAGCACAAAGGAAGTTGCTCACCCTTAAGGATATCATCACGATACATATTAGTTACTGGAACTTCAGCGGTTGGTATTAGGAAATAGTCATTTCCAACGTTATCTTCAGAAGATACTAACTTATAGGCTTGGTCTTCAAACTTAGGCAGTTGACCAGTACCCGTCATAGATGCTCTATTTACCATAAAAGGTGGTAGAATCTCGGTATATCCGTGTTCTGTATGAGTGTTCAAGAAGTAACTAATTATACTTCTTTCAAGCCTAGCACCTAAACCCTTGTAAAAGTGGAATCTAGCACCAGTTACTTTACTAGCAGTATCTGGGTCTAAGATACCTAACTTAGCACCTAAATCCCAATGTCCTTTAGGTTCATAATTGAACTTAGTAGGCTCACCGAACCTTCTAACCTCTATGTTTTCGGAATCGTCTTTGCCTATAGGAGTAGTTTCAGATGGAACGTTTGGAACGCTTAATAGTAGCTCTCGTTGTTTAGACTCAAGGTCTTTAATCTTAACATCTTGAATCTTAATCTTTTCAGCGATAGTTTTCATCTCAGCCATAATAGATGTAGTATCCTCGCCGTTCTTTTTCATCTGTGGAATCTGTTTAGATACCTTGTTCTGTTCAGCCTTTAAGCTGTCTGTTTCTGTAGAGATTTGTCTTCTTTGTTCATCAATGGCAAGAATGTCATCAATGTATTGGTCATAGTTGGCATTTCTAGTCTGTAATGCCTTTTTAATCTGTTCAGGATTTTCTCTAATCTTTTTAATGTCGAGCATTTTAATTCCTCCAAAATATTATATATAATGTGAATCATTCACAATTATTGGCATTTTCGGTTATTAGCAGCTTTGCAAGTACTTGTCAAGTAGATAATTCCACTTAAAAAGCTCGTATATATGTAGTTTATCGATGGTGTAAGCTTGCTTGTCAACTAGTTGACAAGCAGATTTTAATTTCTTATTTGTCAAGTAAAGTTATTACTTGTCAAGCAATCAACTCACATAGATATGTGGTATAATGGTTGATAGATTTAATATCTTATTCCTACTTGCAAAGTAGGTTTAAAGGCAGATTATCCACTTGTCAAGTACTTTGCAATCAACTACTTGTCAAGCTGATTGCAAAGCTGATTAACCAACGATTTTAAGTCATCTTTGCCATAGAACTCTAATGTTATAGTACCTTTCTTATCTGAACCATCTATCTTGATTGGTCTATTTAAGATATCTTTTAAAGAGAGTTCAGTTTCTATATAGTATGTATCACGTTTCTTAAAAGTATCATCTTTGCAAATAGATTTTAACCTCTTAACCCTATACTCCAACTGTTTAACCGATAACTCTTCTTGTACGGTCTGCCTTGCCAAACTTTCTTGATACTTTTCTTCTACTGAAAGTATCTGTTTAGCATGAGCAACCGATAGCTTTCCATCTTCAACCATAGATTTAACAGAACTAGGTAATTTTAAAAGTCTAACTATGTTGGCAATACTAGAACGTGAACGTCCAGTAGACTTTGAAATCTCCTCTTGAGTCAGATTAAACTCTTCTTTAAGACGCACAAAGCCTAAAGCCTCTTCAATTGGAGTTAAACTCTGCCTTTGAAGATTCTCACTAAACGATATCTTAAAAGCATCTAAGTCAGAAATATTATCCTTAATGATGGCAGGAATCTCACGTAATTGTGCAATTCGTGAGGCTCTCCAGCGTCGTTCACCTGCAATAATTTTATAGAATCCATTTGGCATGGGCTTTACTATTATTGGCTCTATTACTCCATACTGCGATATAGAATCCGCTAAGTCATACAATGATTGCTCATTGAAATGTTTTCTTGGCTGATTTCGGTCGGGTTCTATTTGAGATATCCTTAAGATTACAGTTTCCATGATAGTTTTAAACCCTTTCAACTTAATTCTAACCTATTATATCATAAATATGTGTGTTTGTAAAGATTCTAAACTAAATAATTTCTCAGTTTCTAAAAGATATTTCAATGTAAAAAATTTTGTAAAGTGGGGTTTTTTTGGCTCTTTTAAAATTGTACTAAAAACAGTACCAAAAAAGTTTTCCACATTGAGTGGGGGAATTTTGACTTTCCACAGAAGTTTTCAACATTTCCACTTGCAAAGCACTTGTCAAGCAATAAAACCGCATACCTATGTGGTTCAATATGTTGAAAGTTTTCCACTTGCAAACCTAGTATTCAAGTAGGTTTGCAAGTTGCAACCAGTTGACAAGCACTTGTCAAGCTCTTTGCAAGTGGAAAACTTCTTAAATTTTAGTTTTCAACACTATTTTGTTGAAAACTTGTGGAAAACTTTTAATTTTCACCCGAAAAGCACATATTTTCGAAGTTTTAAATGTTGAAAAGTTTTCAACACTCTTACTTGACAAGCAAATTTTTTCGTCAAATTGCACAAAAGTTTTCAACAGTTTAAAAGTTTTCAACATCTTTCCACACCAAAAATTGGATATTTGGAATATTTTGTTATTGAAAAAGTGCCCTGTAAACTTACGCATATTTTTGCATTCGTCAATATGCACAAAAGCCACTAGATTGGTATACTATTGATGTACTTTTATTCATACTGTAAAACATACAAAAAATCGAGTGATACATTAATATCTACTCGATTTTTTGTAGTATTTTTATAGCTAATTTTAGCCTTTAAAAGGTATTCTAACCCTATATTCTATATAGTCATCGCATTGATATTTGGAACTATTTGCCTTAATTCCAGCTGATTGCATATTCTCAATGGCTCTAGTTATGGTATTCATAAAGAATCTAACATCAGAAAATGACTTGGTGCGTCGTCTACTGGCACTCTTTAGATTATTTTCTTCTATGTACTCAAGTACTGCCTTTTCAGTTTTTTCGACGTTTAAACGTTCCTTAACAACCTTATTAATTATGTTTAGTCTATCCTCTGGTGCAGATAGTTTTAACAACGCTCTTGCGTGTCTTTCAGTCAATCCAAACTTGACTATAACCATGCGTTCTTCTTCAGTAAGCTTAAGTAATCTAAGCTTGTTTGCAATGGTGCTTTGAGCCTTACCTAACTTTAAAGCAGTATCTTCTTGAGTTAATCCATAACTTTTAATAAGTTTATCTATGGCTATAGCCTCATCGAAAAAGGATAAATCTTTGTGCTAAATGTTCTCCACTAGGTTTAATATTGCACTATTTTTGCTATTTATTTCTAAAATAATGCAAGGTACAAAATCCAATCCTGCAACTTTAGATGCTCTTAATCTTCTTTCACCCGCAATAACTTCGTAACCGTCATCAACTTTTCTAACGGTCAAGGGCTGTAAAATACCGTTTTGACGAATACTATCAGCTAGTGCTGAAATATCTATATAATCGAACTCAGTTCTAGCCTGTTCACTATTAGGGTGAACCTCATCAATAGGAATCTGTACAACCTTTCCTATCTGTTTCTCTTTTAGATTTAAAAATGCTGTCATAATAAAACAGCTCCTTTCTTCAGTTTTATATTAGCTTGTACTCTTGTACGATAGTTAAATTATACAATATTTAGGAAATTTTTTCCATAATAAAATTTCTACAAAATTCCCTATATTTCCACATATTTCGACATTATATGAGCAATTTAAAATATTTCCATTCTATTTCCTTAGCAAAATAGGTCTAACCTTGCGATATATTTTTTCATAAATTCGGAAATTTTATCAATTTTAAAACTTTAAGGCATAAAAATATCGGATAGTTAGAAAACTATCCGATTGATTGGCTCTATAACGGTTTAGACTTTATCTTTCCACTAATTCTAGGATACTTTTTAGGAGTATTACATACCTTTTCAATTACAACGATACGCCTATTATCTTCTGGTGGAATAGTATAATTAATATCGTTTATTATCTTTGCACCTAGTATTTTAATAGCATTGTTAGAAGAGTTTATATCTTCTGATAAGCCTTTCATGGCTATAAATGAACCCCCAACTTTAACGAACGGGATACAATATTCACTTAAAACTTGCAAGTTTGCAACGGCTCTAGCAGTAGCAAAATCAAATTTCTCACGATAACAAACATCTTTGCCAAAATCCTCAGCACGTCCATGAATGCACTCTGCATCGATATTTAACCTATTGCAAAGGCTTTCAAGAAAGACTATTCGTTTATTTAGACTATCTAATAGAGTAAGTTTAATATCTGGACGATAGAGTTTCATGGGTATCGATGGAAACCCTGCACCCGTACCGACATCTATTAAGGTTGAATTTAGTGGAATATCCATATATATTAGTGGTATTAGACTATCTAAAAAGTGCTTAATGTATATCTCTTTATGCTCTGTGATTGCCGTTAGATTCACCTTTTTATTATACTCTACTAGATATTCTGCATAGATTTCTAACTTACTATATAGTTCTTCAGTAATATCTAAATTATAGTATGAACCTATCTTTTTGAACTCTTTAAAATTCATATTAACCCCCTAGGTGTTATTCTGTTGCAAATATATTACCAATACTGAAATATCAGCAGGGGATACTCCACTAATCCTTGAGGCTTGTCCTATACTTATAGGTTTAATCTTATTAAGTTTTTCTATAGCCTCTAAGCGTAATCCCTTAATTTGAGAGTAGTCTAAATCTTTAGATAGTGGCTTACTTTCTAACCTTCTCATCTGTTCAACTAGAGCAAGTTGTTTAGTAATATATCCATCATACTCAATTTGAATCTCTGCTTGTTCCCAAACCTCTCTAGGCAAGTCTGGACGAGTTACATCAAAGGTTTTAAGCTTTTCATATGAAAGTTGTGGTCTTCGAATTAAATCAGCCATCTTGCAGCCACTAGACATTGGAGCAGTACCATTTTCGATTAAAAATTCATTTAACTTCTTAGATGGTGCTACATTTAGTTTTAATAATCTTTCCTTTTCAGATTTAACCATAGCTAACTTTTCTTGAAGTCTATCGTAGCGTTCTTTTGAATTTAAACCAATTTTATAGCCTATTGGAATTAATCTCTCATCGGCATTATCTTGGCGTAATATGAGCCTATATTCGCTCCTAGATGTCATCATTCTGTAAGGGTCTTGACAACCTTTAGTTACAAGGTCATCTATAAGCGTACCTATATAAGAACTCGCTCTATCTAAGATTAACTGCTCCTTACCTTGAACGCCCAAACTTGCATTGATACCCGCAACCAATCCTTGAGCCGCCGCCTCTTCATAGCCTGAACTTCCATTGAACTGACCCGCACCATACAAACCTTTAAGTTGTTTAAACTCAAGAGTTGGTAACATCTCAGTAGGGTCACAGCAATCGTATTCTATAGCATAGGCAGGACGCATAATCTCAACGTTTTCTAAGCCTTTGATAGTCCTTAAGAAAGCAAGTTGAACATCTTCTGGCAATGATGATGACATTCCTTGCAGATAATATTCATCAGTATCTAAGCCCATAGGCTCAATAAATAGTTGATGCCTAGGTTTATCGCTAAAACGGACTATCTTATCCTCAATAGATGGGCAATATCTAGGGCCAACACCTTGAATCTTTCCCGAATATAACGGCGAACGGTGTAGATTATCCAAAATAACCTTGTGAGTATCTGCATTAGTATAGGATACGTAACAACTTACTTGATTCTTCATCTTAGATTGGTCAGTTTCAAAAGAGAATGGTACAATGTAATCATCACCATCTTGACGTTCTAAAATATCAAAGTTGATACTTCTTCTATGTACCCTGCAAGGCGTACCCGTCTTAAATCTTCGTATGGTGATACCGTTCTTCTTTAAACTCTCAGATAACAAATTTGCCGGATTAGTATTATCTGGGCCACTTTCATAGTTACGCTCGCCAACATGGATTTTACCCTTTAAGTACGTTCCAGTAGCTATTACTACGGCTTTAACTCTGTACATAGCACCTAACTTAGTAACTACTCCAGTAACCTTGCCGTTTTCGGCTAATATTTCCGATATTTCAGCTTGTTTTATATCCAAATTTTCTTGCATTTCGCATAGATGTTTCATATAATTATGATACTTAACTCTATCGGCTTGAACCCTTAAACTATGCACTGCTGGGCCTTTTCCACGGTTTAACATTCTTGATTGTATAAAACACTCATCAGCACCCTTGCCCATAACTCCACCTAGAGCATCAATCTCTCTAACTAGATGTCCTTTAGCAGTACCTCCAATAGATGGATTGCATGGCATATTTGAAATTTGGTCTAATGATATGGTAAACATTACAGTCTTACAACCCAATCTAGCAGATGCTATACTTGCTTCAACACCTGCATGACCTCCACCTATTATGGCGACGTCATAAGAACCCATTTCATAATTCATAAAAAGCACCTCTTAAAAATCTATTTACCCACGCAGAAACGAGAGAATATCTCATTAACTACAGTTTCTGATACGCTTTCGCCTGTAAGTTCTAGCAGATAGCTCAAAGCCTCATCAAAATCGATGGTAATAGCATCAAGATTTAATCCCATTTCAAGCCCATGAATACAATTTTTTAACGCATCTATGCTATTATCTATACAATTTTTTTGACGTTCATTAGCCAAAAGTCCGCTATCTATGTCGATATTCTCAAGTAAGAACATTTCGTTTAGAGTATTAGTTAAGAAGTCTAAACCTATTAAATTCTTAGCAGATACCTCAATAGCATACTTAAAACGTTGTTGAATAGTATCAAATATGCCATCTATAGCAATATCTGTCTTGTTTACTACTGCTATGGTATTCTTATCCTTAACCGATTGAATCAAATCAAAGTCGTTACTATCTAGGGGAGTAGAACCATCGAACATGGCTATGATTAAATCTGCCTCATCAAGACGCTTTTTAGCGATATCTACGCCCATCTTTTCCACAATATCAGAAGTATCTCTAATACCTGCGGTATCGGATAGTCTTAAAGTTAAATCACCTATCTTGACGGTTTCCTCAATAACATCTCTAGTAGTACCAGCGATATCGGTAACTATACTTCTTTCAAAACCACTTAAACAGTTCATTAGAGTTGATTTTCCAACGTTAGGCTTTCCAACTATTACCGTATTTATTCCCTCTCGGATAATGCGTCCATCATCGTAACTAAAAGAAATGTTTTCTAAAGTACTTAATATCTTTTTCGTTTGTGATAGTACTTCCATAGGGTTTACCATAGGTACATCATCTTCGGGATAGTCTGCCCATGCAGATAAATCACCTAATATTGAAGTAATCTGTTTAGATATTTCTTTTACTTTCTTAAAGTTAGCACCCTCTCTAAGTGAGTTAGCATACTTTAATTGGCTTTTTCCATCTGCTGAAATTATGTTAATAACGTTTTCTGCTTGGTTTAAATCCATCTTACCGTTTAAGAATGCTCTCTTTGTAAACTCACCTGCTTCAGCTAGACGTACACCCTTAGATAAAATTAATCTTAAAATCTGCTTAGTTACAAACTTTCCACCATGACATGAGATTTCTACAACATCTTCACCAGTATAGCTCTTTGGACTTTTAAACACTGATAATACTACATCATCAATAAGTTGGTTATTATCATCATAGATTTTACCATACGCACAAGTATAACCCTCCATATTAACAGGTTTTTTAACACCTTTAAAGATGCTATTCGCTACGGATATTGCACTTTCACCCGATATTCTTATTACTGAAATTCCCCCAATAGCATTAGGCGTGGCAATTGCACTAATAGTCGACATTTTAATATTCACCTCTACAAATTAAGCGGATAGTTAAGTTAGCTATCCGCCTTTGATAATATTTAATCTACTAACTAAATCTCAATCTTACCATAAAGACCCTCTTTAAGATTATCCTCTGGCTTAGGCTTGCGATAATCCTTTTCAAAAGAAGTCTTTAAATCAAGTGAACGTGGTTGATAGTTTTTCTTCTTACCATTGTTATTTCCATGATATTTATTATTATTTCCACCACGCTTACCACGGTTATTATATCCGCCTTTACGATGGTTATTGTTACTATACTTCTTAGGGTTCTTACTGGAAATGATAACCTTACGAAAAGGCTCTTCTCCTACTGAACGTGATGTAACTCCATCAATCTCAGAGATTGTAGAGTGGATAATTCTTCTTTCATATGGGTTCATAGGCTCTAATGATTGTGAACGTCCAGTCCTTAGAACGTTCTTAGAAACTTTCTTAGCTAACTCTTGAAGTATAACCTTTCTCTTAGCTCTATAGCCACAACTATCAAGAGTGATTCTGTAATAGCTTTTTTCACCCTTATTGCATATCATAGCGGATAGATACTGTAAGGCATCTAAAGTTTCTCCACGCTTACCTATTATAGTTCCTGTACCATCACCCTTAAAGTCGATGATAGCACCATTTTCAGTCTGTATAATCTCACTAGAAGTATCGATTTCCATCTTTTCTAGTATAGATGCCACATATCGTTGAGCCATCTTAGCTTTCTCTAAAATCTCTTCTGGAGTAGGAACGTTTTTAGACTCAACATCTGAACTAGTATTCTCAACTAAAGGAGTTGTACTTTGAACTTCTATATCTTTAACATCTTGAACAGATTGAACTTCTTCTACAGGAACGACATCTTCAACGATAGTTTCAGAAACTGCTTCCTCTTGTTGAACGATAACAGAATCTTCTGTAGGTGTAGAAGTTTCCACAACGGTTTCAACAGTTTCAACAGTTTCAACCGATTCAGCATTATAAGTAGCTCTAACCTTATAATCACCTTTCAATCTACCAAATAGAGTCTTTTTAGGCTCTTCAATAACTTCAAAGTTTATTAAATCTTGCGATACTCCAAAACTTTGTACTGCTAACTCTTTAACCTCGTCAAGAGTCTTAGCGGAAAATACTTCCATCATAATAAAAATCCCCTTTCTTTTTGTTAATCATCTGTATATTCGTCACCATACTTTTCAGCCATACGCTTTCTAGCCTCTTTAATAATTTGCTTATTAAGTTCATTCTGTTCAAAACGAGATAGTTTTTCTTTTTGGTCATATGTTTGATATGTCTTAGACTTACCATCTCCACTTCCATTTGCCTCGTTCATAGCTTTCTGTTGTTCAACCAACTTATCCATAAACGATTGCTTATTGTTCCTTCTATTACTTTGTACCTTTTCACGTTCTTTTTCTAAAACCTTTAAAGAACGTTCTTCGTTAAAATAGTTATTTAAGAATATGGACTGTACCAAAGAGAATAATGAAGATATTGCCCAATAGAATCCTACACCAGCAGGGAAACTATAAGCTATCCAAATAGAGAATATAGGCATAATATATAACATTGCATTCATACTACCCATAGATTGTGACATTTCAGGATTCTTCTGTTTCTGTTTGTGCTGGGTATATATGGTAAGTATCAATTGAAATACACCCGATAGTATAGGTATTAGTAGCAAACATGCCGATTGAACATTCCACACATCTGGGTGTATGGTTGGTGTTTGACCTAAATCTAGCAAACCAAATAGAGTGTTATTAAAGTTTCCAACTGCCTCAACTAAATCTTGTGGAAAAAGTTCTGGATTAGTCTTTATATAACTTAATATTGAAAGTTCTGGACGTGATTCAAAGTTACTTGGTGCTTTAATACCACTAGTAGTAAAGTATTCGGATAGAATATCCGTAGCAGTTTGAATAGTATCACTGCTAAGCCTTAATATGTGTGTTAAGGGTCTATACACTACATCTAATATGCCATATATTATTGGAAGTTGTATTAGCAATGGCAAACAACTAGCCATTGGATTTATTCCCGCCTCAGAGTATAACTTCATCTGTTCTTCTTGGAACTTCTGTTGATTATTAGCATAACGCTTTTTTAACTTTTCAAGCTGTGGTGCTAGTGCCTGTTGTTTAACCATACCC
>Ga0192276_1074_pt1 | contig 22564 bp, 37 predicted proteins | sample Koala_Koa24_I3_FD_131263 | JGI IMG/M metagenome (GOLD analysis project Ga0192276, IMG submission 131263) | Enriched cells from koala feces incubated with labeled cellulose particles, San Francisco Zoo, California, United States - Koala_Koa2-4_I3 ...
ATTTATATGGTTGTAGATGTTCTTAGTACCGCCTATGTATATCAATGTTGAAAGAAAGTCCGATTTAATACCGCTGTCAGTATATACAGTAACGGAAGTTAAATCTGTGGTAGTAGGCTTGCCAATAGATAGGTCTAAGATATGTGAATACTTTTCTCCATCTATTTCCATATAGCGTTCATATCCACCAGATGTGGAAATGTATCCCGTACCATTAACGATAAACTTACACGCTATAGAGTTCGTATCACTAGGGGAGCGAATTCCAATGGAATAGTTATCAACACTATATAATAGTGTCGAGGAACCCATTGAGATACAAGCACTATCGACCATATAGTTGTTTAGATTTGTACATATAACATCTAAAGTGTAACCTTTAGCCACAGAACCCACATCTAAGATACAATTATTTAACAATGATATGCTATCCTCGGTTAGGGAAATATTTTCAATACCTATAGTTTCCAAAGCGTGTGATATCTCACTGTCGGTAGGAATCTTAGGGGTGTCCGAGCTGATATTCCAAGTATCCACTAATGCTCCCGAAGTAATGTCCACACCGTTACCGAATCTTTGATTTAGTTCTAAAGTTTTAGATATTAACTCTTGTAGGTAGGCAGATGGATTCTTTAGAGTTCCATCTTTGTTTAGGTTGTATAGTTGAGTATCTTGTGAATGTCTATCAAGGATATCATTTAGTTCTTCTATTTTAGATTGTATCTCCTTAGTTAAGTCTATGCCATCAATCTCCATAGATATTATAGTATCCATAGAGAACATTGTGCTACTGTATGATTTCATACTATCGTTTTTAGTGTTGTATAGTATAGATATCACAATAAGGCACACTATGATTATTACACATACTATTAGATACTTTATACTTACCATATATTTCATATTATGTATCTCCCATTAGTAGAAAAAATCACAATTGTAATTATTATATAATAAAAAAGTTCTTTTGTAAATACTATAATCGATAAAACTCTTAAAACTGTTGATTTTTTAAAGTTAGGTCATACTCGCCACTTGATTTTTTTAGGAAAATCTAGTACAATATATTATACTATATCTGAGAGGAGTAATATTTTTTGAAAGGTTATAGATTAAGTTTAATCCGTCATGGATTTACAGAGGCAAACGAAACGGGTATGTATATAGGTAGTAAGACCGATTTACCACTATCCAAAAAGGGAAAGGATACTCTACTTAACTATATGGACGAGTATAGATACCCTAGAGTTGAAAGAGTGTATACTAGTCCACTTCTAAGGTGTAGACAGACTTGCGATATTCTATTTCCCGATAGGCAAGTTATCGCTATGGACGACCTTAAAGAGTTAAACTTTGGTGACTTTGATGGCAAAACAGTCGATGAACTTATAGACCGTGATGACTATAAACATTGGCTCAAAGGTGGTTTAGATAATGCTCCACCTAATGGCGAAAGTATTCAGGAGTTAGTAGTGCGTTCTTATAATGCCTTGACTAGAATCATTGTGAATATGATGGACGAAGAGTTTTCTCATTGTGCTATAGTAACACATTCTGGAGTTATTAAGAATATCCTTACGTGCTTTGGATTGCCTAAGATTAATCCTAATGATATATATATCGATGCAGGAGAAGGAGCAGAAATTTTAGTCACTGCCGATATGTGGCAACGTTCACAAGCGTTTGAAATCTTAGGTAAAGTTCCCTACCTACCAGATGATATAGAGTTCAATACCTATGAGTAAACAGTCATACACTTATAGTGGTGATTCTCCTATGCTACTAAAGGATTTCTTAAAAAGTTGTGGAATATCCAAGAAGTTATTGAGTAAGTTAAAACGTGAACATATGGGTATCACTAAAAATGGTGAGTTAATACGTTCTATAGATATAGTACAACCTAATGATACTATAATATTATCTATAGAAGATACATCTTTTTTAGAACCTAATTCTAACTTAAAAGTTCCCATAGTTTATGAGGACAATAATGTTGTAATCTTTGATAAATCTCATAATATGCCTATACACCCATCTATAAAGCATCAAGGGGATACTTTAGGGAACTACTTTGCATACTTATATCCAAATACCACTTTTAGACCTATCATACGTTTGGATAGAAATACTTCGGGACTATGTATAGTGGCTAAAAATCAGCGTGCTTGTGGAATATTACAAAAACAAGTTATTAAAACATACTATGCAGTAGTTAGTGGTCTTGTGGATATTTTAGGTACTATAGATGCTCCTATAAAAAGAGAGAATGATTCTATAATTAAAAGGATAGTCGCTCAAGATGGACAGAAGTCTGTAACACACTATAGAAGAATATCCTATAATGAAAAGTATTCTTTGGTAGAGGTTACTTTAGAAACTGGGAGAACGCATCAAATTAGAGTACATTTTTCATATATAGGTCATGCACTTGCAGGTGATGACCTATACGGTGGTTCACTAGAGGATATCGATAGACAGGCATTGCATTGTGGAAAGTTAATCTTTCCTGATGTTGATACTGGTAGAACTATAGAGGTTAGCTCTAAAATTCCTAGTGATATGCAATCTTTAACTTAAAAAGCAATAATTCCCCTGTTAAATTATCGGTCGTGAGTTGAAACAATATAGTTTTGGAGGTTTTTAATTATGAAACAGATAGCAAGTTTTCAAGTAGACCATACTAAGTTTGGAGTAGGTATGTATATATCACGTATAGACGATGATATAGTAACTTACGATATTAGAATGGTTAAGCCTAATGGAGGTACATATCTACCAGTACCAGCTATGCATACTATAGAACATCTATTTGCAACCTATGCTAGAAGTTCTAAGTTTGAAAATAATATAATCTATGTAGGCCCAATGGGTTGCCGTACGGGATTTTATCTACTAACTAGAGGAATATCTAATTCAGATGCTATTCAACTAGTTAAAGATAGCTTTAAGTTTATATCTAACTTCAATGGCAAGATTCCAGGTGCTACAGAGGTAGAGTGTGGAAATTACAAAGAACATGATTTATCAACTGCTAAACAATGCGTTTTACCATTGTTGGCAGTTTTGGAAGATTATTCAGTAGAGAAATTATCATATTCATACCATATAGACAAGTAATATATATGGCAATTGTGCAAATGTACAAACTTTTAGGCTATCGACACCGTTTGCGTTGCAAATCCATATGTTATAATATATAATTATTACAGAGGTTACAATTTAGTAACATCTGAAAGGAGAGTAATTTTTAAATGACTAAAAAAGATTCTGTCAACAAAACGGTGAAAAAGACTTCAAAAAAAGACATCTCCACAAAGCAGAATAAAACTTTAGACATTCCTAAAGATGACGCTAACATTAGAACAAAGGTTTCATTATACATAATGGTTTTAATAAACAAGATGAAAAGACTCTGTTTGAGAGTAGGCAGTAGTGCCAAAAGTGTATTGCTTAGTTTGATTAAAACTCTAAAACGTATAGTGAAGTTCATAACTAATCCATTTGTAGAGGGTAGTGAACGTATTAAGTTATGCAAAAAGAAATACATCAAGGCAAAGGCATTAGGAAAGAAAGAAACCATTAAAGCCGTTACTGATAACGTTAAATGCATGACTAACCATGTATTATTATCAACGGTACATTACTGTGTACCAATACTATCTGCAGGATTCTTGATAGCTTCTATACGGTATACTGCATCACTGGAGTATGGAATCGATGCAACGTACTCTAGTGAAGAGATGTCAAGCGTTACACAACTACAGAATGAAGAGATTGATAGTATAGGCTCACTAGAGAAGAATAAAGAAGTAACAGTGTTTCCAAAGTTTTCATTCAAATTCATTGAAGATAGCGAGGAAACTTTGGGCGATATTATTGATAATATTAAGGAGGAAGAGCAGTCTAACAAGAACGAACAAGAGGGTATGAGCGAGGGTTTTGGAATATTCTTAGAAGATGAATTTTTAGGTGCGGTGCTAGATAAATCTAAGGTTGAGGAAACTCTTAATAATATACTAAATGAATATCTTGAGATGGACAACGTTACTGAAGCACACTTTACTAAGAAGATTGTATACAATCAAGGGTTATACTTAACTGAATATATGGTTAGCCCAGAGGCTATGTGTGAAACCATCACTGGAAATGCTAAGGAAGATATATTCTATACCATAGAAGATGGTGATACCTTTACTTTGATATCCGAGATTACTGGACTTTCTATAGATGAACTTCTTGAACTTAATCCACAGATAACTAATCCAAACGTATGCCGTGCAGGTGATGAACTTTTAATACAGAAGTCTGAACCTTTCTTACAGGTGGAGTATACTAAATCTATAGTTACTAAGACAGAGATTCCTTACGAAAGCATTACTCAAGATGATGACACATTACCTTTAGGCAAAACTGAAGTTATCACAGAAGGTGAGATGGGTATACAGACCGACATTACTGAAATTAAGTATCTAAATGATGAAGAAATTTCGGTTACTAACTTAGATACTGAACTAACCAAAGAACCTATTACACAAGTTGTAGCTGTAGGTACAGGACTAAACGTTCAAGAAGATGATATATCTATGGCGACCTATAACGGCTATAATGATATTCCTATATTAGGTGTTGGTCAGTTTATTTGGCCAGTAGATGGTGGTTATATTAGTGACCCGTTCATTAGTGATAGGAATCATAAGGGCTTAGATATTGCTGCTCCTAGTGGAACTAGTATATATGCAGGTGCTAGTGGTACAGTAGTATCGGCAGGTTGGAACGCTGGTGGATACGGATACTTCGTTATGTTAGACCACGGTAACGGATATGCTACGCTATACGGTCACATGAGTAAGGTAATTGCGGTGGCGGGACAGCGGGTAAATACTGGTGACATTATAGGTTTGGTAGGTTCTACGGGAGATTCTAGTGGAAACCATCTGCACTTTGAAGTGCGGTATAACAACGTATGCCAAAATCCACAAGATTATATAGTATATGCTACATCTGAATAGATTAAATCCCCTCTATCACTAGAGGGGTAATTTTCAACAAAAATATCTATAATAGTTAAAATATTATATCTATAGCATACAAAGTTAAAAATGTTCACAAAAAATTTACAATTTTACTTATCTAAAACATTGACTTTTAAAAAAACGTGTGATATACTTTAAAGGCAGTCTGAAAGTATGTGCTGTGTATATAGGCGGGGAAGTGAAAAGTTGCTAACGGTGTGTTAGGTAATTTTCATGGAGTATGTCCGAATAATCTGGGCGTCTGTAATATTGAACACTGTTTGTGGTTTGTTTTATGCTGAGAGTAACATTTGCGTATGCTAAGCTCGGTATACACCTTTTATGTGTTGAAAAGATACTATTGCCCGAAAATATCCGTGTGTATTTCGGGATTTTTTGTATCGTTACTATATTGATATACAGAAATCTTGCCCCCATAACATTAACCCAAGGAGGCGAAACTAAAGATGGCAAAAAGCGAAAGAATTAGAATTAAGATTAAAGGATATGAACATTCAGTAGTTGACCTTGCTGCTGCTAAGGTCGTAGAAGCTGCTAAGAGAAGCGGTGCTAGAGTTTCAGGTCCTATTCCACTACCAACTGACAAGGAAGTAGTTACTATTCTTCGTGCAGTTCACAAATACAAAGATAGCAGAGAGCAGTTTGAATTAAGAACTCACAAAAGATTAATTGATATCATTAGACCAACAGATAAGACTCTTGAAAGTATTCAAAGTCTTGAAATTCCTGCAGGTGTTGACATCACAATGGAGGTTTAATCCTAAGCGGTTACTACCCTAGGTCAAGTTGATACTAATAAATCAACCAATAACTTTATGGAAGGAATTGTTAATATGCAGAAATGTATAATCGGTAAGAAGATTGGTATGACTCAAATCTTCGATGAATTGGGAAAGGTTATCCCAGTTACTGTAGTTGAAGCAGGTCCATGCGTAGTAGTTCAAAAGAAAACTACTGAAATCGATGGATACGAGGCTGTTCAAGTTGGCTTTGGCGATATTAAGCTAAAGAACGTAAACAAGCCAATGCAAGGTCACTTTAACAAGACTGACGTTGCTTGTAAAAGAGTATTAAAAGAGTTTAAGCTAGATGACTATGCTAACGTTGAAGTTGGTACTGTAATTAAAGCTGATACTTTTACTGTAGGTGACGTTGTGGACATTCATGGTACTAGCAAGGGTAAGGGTTTCCAAGGTACTATTAAGAGAAACAATAATGCTAGATTAAAAGAAACTCATGGTACAGGCCCAGTACACAGACACGCAGGTTCTATGGGTGCTTGTTCTTCCCCTTCTAGAATATTTAAGGGTAAGGCACTTCCAGGTCATATGGGTGCTGAGAACGTTACTGTTCAAAACCTAGAAGTAGTTAAGGTAGACGTTGAAAACAACTTAATCGCTATTAAGGGTGCTATCCCAGGCCCTAAGGGTGGAGTAGTTTTCATTAACGATAGTATTAAAAAGGCGTAAGGAAGGAGGAAGCATAAATGTCACAAGTTCCAGTATTAAATATGTCTGGTGTTGAAGTTGCCAAGACTGAACTTTCCGATGCAATCTTCGGAATTACTCCAAATGAGGCTGTTATGCACACTATGGTTGTCAACTACCTAGCTAATCAAAGACAAGGTACACAATCAACTTTAACTAGAACAGAAGTAAGAGGTGGTGGTAGAAAGCCTTGGAGACAAAAGGGTACAGGTCATGCAAGACAAGGTTCTATCCGTGCTCCTCAATGGACACACGGTGGTGTTGCTCTTGGACCTAAGCCAAGAAGTTACAGATTTACTGTAAATAAGAAAGTTAAAAGGCTTGCTATGAAGTCTGCACTTTCTACTAAGTTAATGACAGAGAACCTAATCGTTCTCGATGCTATAAATATGCAAGAGTTTAAGACTAAGACTATCGTTGAGATGCTTAAGGCTCTTAACGTTGATAGTAAGGCTCTTATCGTTATGCCAGAGGTTAATAAGATGGTAGTTAAGAGTGCTAACAACATTCCTGGTGTTAAGACTACTCTAGTCAATACTCTTAACGTTTACGATATTCTAAACTATGATAAGTTTATTGTAGTTAAGGACGCCGTAACTAAGATTGAGGAGGTGTACGCATAATGAAAGCACCACAAGATATCATTATTAAGCCTATAATTACTGAAAAAAGTATGGACGGTCTACAAGTTGGAAAGTACACCTTTAAGGTAGCTAAAGACGCTAACAAGATTGAAATCGCTGACGCTGTTGAAAAGCTATTTAATGTTCAAGTTGCTAAAGTTTGTACTATGAACTGTAATGGCAGAACTAGAAGAGTTGGCAGATACGTTGGTAAGACTGCTGATTGGAAAAAGGCTATCGTTACACTTACTGAAGATTCTAAGACTATTGAATTCTTCGATGGTATGTTCTAATTTAGGTTGATTCCTAGTTTGAACTACAACGTATGGGAGCAATGCCCCCGCAAAAACGCATTTTATAATAGGAGTGAAAAACACAAATGGCAATTAAAACTTATAAGCCTACGACACCTTCAAGACGTCAGATGACTTGTACTGACTATTCAGGTTTGTCTAAGGTTGAGCCAGAAAAGAGTTTACTTGAACCTTTAAAGAAGAATTCAGGTAGAAATAATAATGGCAGAATTACTGTTCGTCACAGAGGTGGCGGTAATAGAAGAAAGTACCGTGTTATCGATTTTAAAAGAGATAAGGACGGTATGAATGCACAAGTTCTTACTTTAGAATATGACCCAAACCGTTCTGCTCATATTGCTTTAGTTCAATATGAAGATGGCGAAAAGAGATACATCATAGCACCTAATGGTTTAAAGGTTGGAGATACTATTAGAAGTGGTGTAGATGCAGATATTAAAGAGGGCAATGCTCTTCCAATGTCAGCAATCCCACAAGGTACTTTAATTCATGCTATCGAGATGTATCCTGGTAAGGGTGCACAGTTAGTACGTTCCGCTGGTAACGTTGCACAGTTAATGGCTAAGGAAAATGGTTATGCTCTAGTTAGACTACCATCTGGTGAGATGAGAAGGCTTCCTGAGGGTTGTAAGGCTACTGTGGGTCAAGTTAGTAACATAGACCACGAGAATGTAAACTATGGTAAGGCTGGTAGAGTTAGAAATATGGGTTGGAGACCAACCGTTCGTGGTTCTGTAATGAACCCTTGTGACCACCCACACGGTGGTGGTGAAGGTAAGTCACCTGTTGGACGTCCAGGACCTGTTACTCCATGGGGTAAACCAGCACTTGGTTATAAGACTCGTAAGAAACACAAAGCATCTGATAAGATGATTGTTAAACGTAGAAACGGAAAGTAATCTTGAAAGGAGGAGCTTATAATGAGTAGAAGTATCAAAAAAGGCCCTTACGTTCAAGAGGTGCTTTTTAAAAGAGTTGAACAGATGAACGAAACTGGTGAAAAAAAGACTCTTAAGACTTGGAGTCGTTCTTCAACAATATTCCCTGAATTCGTTGGTCATACATTTGCAGTTCATGATGGTCGTAAACACGTGCCAGTATACGTTACAGAAGATATGGTAGGTCACAAACTCGGTGAATTTGCACCTACTAGAACTTACAAAGGTCATGCAGGTTCTAAGACTTCTAATAACGGCAAGAAGTAGTGGAAGGAGGCAATTAATCACATGGAAGCAAAAGCACATTTAAGAAATGCTAGAATTGCACCTAGAAAAGTGCAAATAGTTTTAGACCTTATTAGAGGTAAAGACGTAAACGTAGCTATGGCTACTCTAAAACACACACCAAAGGCTGCTTGTGAAGATTTGCAGAAACTTCTAAAGTCCGCTATAGCAAACGCAGAAAATAATTTCGGTTTAGATACTAATAAACTTTACGTTTCTGAATGCTTCGTTTGCCCTGGCCCTATCATGAAGAGAATTATGCCAAGAGCACAGGGTAGAGCATATAGAATTTTAAAGAGAACTTCTCACATTACTTTAGTAGTAAAGGAAAGAGAAGAAGCCGAAGTTGCTGAATAATCCCAAGGAGGTTTAAATAATGGGTCAAAAGGTTAATCCACACGGTCTTCGTGTTGGCGTCATTAAGGATTGGGATTCTCGTTGGTATGCGAACAAGTCAACTTATGGCGATATGCTCGTTGAAGATTACAATGTTCGTAACTTTATCAAGAAAAACCTATATTCCGCAGGCGTACCAAAGATTGAAATTGAACGTTTCGCAGAAAACGTAAAAATCCACATTCACTGTGCTAAGCCTGGTCTTGCAATTGGTCAAGGTGGTAAAAAGATAGATGAACTTCGTGCCGAAGTTGAAAAGATGATAGGCAAGAAGGTTAATATAAATATAGTAGAGGTTAAGCAACCTGATATGTGTGCTCAATTAGTAGCCGAAAAGATTGCTCTTGACCTTGAAAACAGAATCTCTTTCAGACGTACTATGAAACAATCTATTAGCAGAACTATGCACCTCGGTGCTAGTGGTATAAAGACTAGAGTATCTGGTCGTTTAGGTGGTGCTGAGATTGCTAGAGCTGAAAGTTACCATGAGGGTACTATCCCACTACAGACTATCCGTGCTGATATAGACTACGGTTTCGCTGAGGCTGATACTACCTACGGTAAGCTAGGTGTTAAGGTTTGGATATACAAGGGTGAAGTCCTAAAGGGTACTGCTAAGCCTGTTGAAGAAGAAAAGCCTAGAAGACGTGAGAATAGACGTCGTGATAATAGAAACAACAGACAAAGAAGAGAAGGAGGAAACCAATAATGTTACTTCCTAAGAGAGTTAAGTACCGCAGAGTACACAGAGGCCGTTTAACTGGTAAGGCTTATACTGGTAACAAGGTTTTTAACGGTCAATATGGTTTACAAGCTCTTGAACCAGCTTGGATAACTTCTAATCAGATTGAAGCTGCCCGTATCGCTATGACTAGATACATCAAGAGAGGCGGTCAGGTTTGGATTAAAATATTCCCAGACAAGCCAGTTTCTAAAAAACCAGCTGGTACAAGAATGGGTTCTGGTAAAGGTGCTCCTGAATATTGGGTAGCAGTAGTTAAACCAGGTAGAGTAATGTTCGAGATTGCTGGTGTTCCAGAGGATACCGCTAGAGAGGCTATGCGTCTTGCATCTCATAAGTTACCTATTAAATGTAAGTTTGTAGTTAAGGAAGAAGGAGGCGAAGAATAATGAAAGCTAAAGAAGTTAGAGAAATGACCGTTGAAGAACTCAACAAGAAGCTCGATGACCTCAAAGTAGAGCTTTTCAATCTTCGTTTCCAACTTGCTGTAAATCAGCTAGAAAATACAGCTCGTATCGGCGAAGTTAAGAAAGACATCGCTAGAATTAAGACTGTACTTGCTACTAAGTAAGCGAAGGGAGATTGACCATGTCAGAAAGAAACCTTAGAAAGACTAGAGTAGGTAAGGTAGTTAGCGATAAGATGGATAAGACCGTTGTAGTTGCTATCGTTGACAACGTTAAGCACCCACTCTATAATAAGATTATCAAGCGTACTGTTAAGCTAAAGGCTCATGATGAAAAGAATGAGTGCAGAATCGGTGATAGAGTTCAAGTTATGGAAACTCGTCCACTATCTAAGGATAAGAGATGGAGAGTTACTGAAATCATCGAAAGAGCTAAGTAATATAAATTTATCTAATTTCAGCAAGAGGACTCCCACCTCTTAAGTGGGAGATGAATTGCGTCCCCTACTATTGACAAAGTTGAAAGTTTGTAATATAATTATCATAACGATTAGATTATGGTTAAATGTTATAGTAACTTTCCTATATCAATGTAGTAAAACTAACATTGATATAGAGATTAATTAATAGTTATTAATTATTAATTATTAATTGCTAATTGTTTCCTGCCTTTATGTTTAACATGGGTGGCAGAGTAGGTCACATTTATTAAAATTTATTAACATTGTTTTGTCAGAGCAGAGATTGATTTCTCTTGCTTTCTGGCAACGTTATTTCTGAAAGGAGGAGAACGACTGTGATACAGATGCAAACTTCCCTTAAGGTTGCTGACAACACTGGTGCTAAGGAACTTATGTGTATTAGAGTTCTTGGAGGTACTAGAAGAAGATATGCAAATATCGGCGACGTTGTTGTAGCTTCTGTTAAGAAAGCAACACCAGGTGGCGTTGTAAAGAAAGGCGACGTAGTTAAAGCAGTTATCGTTCGTTCGGCAAAAGGTTTAAGAAGAGAAGATGGTACTTATATCAGATTTGATGAAAACGCTGCCGTAATAGTTAGAGAAGATAAGAATCCAAAAGGAACTCGTATTTTTGGACCAGTAGCAAGAGAACTTCGTGATAAGGAATTCACTAAGATTCTAAGTCTTGCTCCTGAAGTACTTTAATTGGAGGTGTCGAGAAATGGCTAAAGTTCACGTTAAGACTGGCGATACTGTAGTTCTCTTGACAGGTAAAAAAGAGTACAAGTATGACGGTAAGGAAAGAAAAACTGGTAAGGTTGTTGAAGTTTCCCCTAAGGAAGGCAAAGTAATAGTTGAAGGTTTTAACTACGTTACTAAGCACATTAAACCTACTAGAATGGGCGAACAAGGTGGTATAGTTAAGGCTGAAGCTCCTATATACGCTTGTAAGGTTCAATTAGTTTGCCCTAAGTGCAATAAACCAACTAGAGTAGGTCACGAAAAAGATGGTAAGAACGTTTTAAGAGTCTGCAAAAAGTGCGGAGAAAAATTCTAATAGGAGGAGAAAACTACAATGGCTAGATTAAAAGAACATTATAACACAGTCGTAGCTCCTGCTATGATGAAAAAGTTTGGTTACAAAAGTGTTATGCAAATTCCAAAGCTAGACAAGGTTGTAATCAACGTAGGTGCTGGTGAGGCTAAGGAAAATGCTAAGGTTATTGATGCTATTATGAATGACCTAGCTACTATTACTGGTCAAAAGCCTGTTATTTGTAGAGCTAAGAAGTCTGTAGCAAACTTTAAAATTCGTGAGGGTATGCCTATCGGTGTTAAGGTAACTCTTAGAAGTGAAAATATGTATGAGTTCGTTGATAAGCTATTCAACGTAGCATTCCCTAGAGTTCGTGACTTTAGAGGTATCAATGGTAACTCTTTCGATGGTAAGGGTAACTACTCTACTGGTATTAAAGAGCAGTTAATCTTCCCTGAAATCGAATATGATAAGATTGATAAGGTTAGAGGTATGGACATTAACTTTATCACCACTGCACAAACCGACGAAGAGGCTAAGGAACTTCTTACTCTTCTAGGTGCACCATTTGCAAAGTAATTTAGGGAGGATGTATTATTATGGCTAAAAAGGCAATGATTTTAAAGCAACAAAAGACTCCCAAGTATTCCACTAGAGCTTACAATAGATGTAAAATCTGTGGTAGACCACACGCTTATCTAAGAAAGTTCGGTATCTGCCGTATCTGTTTTAGAGAACTTGCTCACGATGGTCAAATTCCAGGTGTTAAAAAGGCAAGCTGGTAATTTAAAAATTTTGGAGTTTTTTAAACTAATTAAGGAGGTCATTAGCAAATGCAGATTACTGATACAATTGCAGATATTCTAACTAGAATACGTAATGCTAATTCAGCAAAACACGTTACTGTTGATGTTCCAGCTTCTAACGTTAAGAAAGCTATTACTCAAATCCTTGTAGATGAGGGTTATGTAAAGAGTTTTCAAGTTATTGAAGATGGCAAGCAAGGTATCATTAGAATAACTTTAAAGTATGGTGACAATAAGACACCAGTTATTACAGGACTTCGCAGAGTTTCAAAGCCAGGTCTTCGTATATATTCAAGTTGTGAGGATATGCCAAAGGTTAGAAAGGGTCTAGGTATCGCTATAGTTTCTACTTCTAAGGGAATTATGACCGATAAAAAGGCTCGTGAACTTAACGTTGGTGGAGAAGTCCTCGCATTCGTATGGTAATTATTAAGGAGGTTAAACACTATGTCAAGAATAGGTAGATTGCCAATTAGTGTGCCTGCTGGTGTTACTGTTTCTATTGCTGACGGTAACGTAGTTACTATTAAGGGTGCAAAGGGCGAACTTACAAAGAAATTTTCTAATATTTTAACTATTGAAAAGACTGATAGCGAAATCATAGTTAGCAGACCTAACGATACTAAGGAAGCTAAGTCTCTTCATGGTTTAACTAGAACGCTTATCAATAATATGGTTACTGGTGTTACTACTGGTTTTACTAAGGAACTTGAAATTGAAGGTGTAGGTTGCAGAGCTGCTAAGCAAGGTAACAACTTAGTTATGAACATTGGTTATTCACACCAAGTTATTATGGAACCTAAGTATGGCGTTACTATTGATGTTCCATCTCAAACAAAGATTGTAATCAGTGGTTTAGATAAACAGGCTGTAGGTCAGTTTGCTGCTGAAGTACGTGAAAAACGTCTACCTGAACCTTACAAGGGCAAAGGCATTAGGTACGCAGGTGAACGTATTATCCGTAAGGAAGGTAAAGCAGGTAAGGGTAAAAAGTAATTTAAGGAGTGATTCACGATGGTTAAAAAGCAGGATAGTAACAAAGCAAGAACTGCAAGACATAAGAGAGTTCGTGCTAAGATTTCAGGAACTCCTCAACGTCCACGTCTTAATGTGTTCCGCTCCACTAAACACATCTATGCTCAAGTTATCGATGATGTAAATGGAGTAACACTTGCTGCAGCATCTAGCCTTTCAAAAGACTTTGAAGGTGACGGCGGAAACGTTGAAGGTGCTAAGAAGGTTGGCGAACTTGTCGCTAAATACGCAATCAAAAAGGGTATTACTGAGGTAGTTTTCGATAGAGGCGGATACCTATATCACGGTCGTATTAAAGAGTTGGCTGAAGGTGCACGTGAAGGCGGATTAAAATTCTAATTATTTTTATAAAACGTGCCTTTTGGTACGTCTATTGAAACAAAGGAGGTAAACGCAAGTGGCTAACATTATAGACGCTTCAAAGTTGGAGCTTTCTGAAAGAGTCGTTGCAATTAATAGAGTATCTAAAACTGTTAAGGGCGGACGTATCATGAAGTTTTCTGCTCTAGTAGTAGTAGGCGATGGTAACGGTATCGTTGGTTTTGGTCTTGGTAAGTCTGGTGAAGTACCTGATGCTATTCGTAAGGGTGTAGAAGATGCTAAGAAGAACCTTGTTAAGATTTCTCTAAAGGGTACTACTATCCCTCACGAAATCGTTGGTAAGTTTGGTGCGGGTGAAGTTCTTATGAAACCTGCTGCACCTGGTACTGGTGTTATTGCTGGTGGCCCTGTTCGTGCCGTTATTGAAATGGCAGGTATTAAGGACATTAGAACTAAGTCTTTACGTTCTAACAACCCATGCAACGTTGTAAGAGCAACTATTCAAGGTCTTGCTGAATGTACTTCTTTAAAGGAAGTAGCTCAAAAGAGAGGCAAGAGTGTTAAGGAAATTTTAGGTTAAGGAGAGATTGAAGATGGCAAAGAAGATTACACTCGTTAAAAGTCTTATCGCTGTTAAGAAAGACCAAATTGCTACTGCTAACTCTTTAGGACTTAGAAAGATTGGCGATGTTACAGTTCAACCTGATAACGCTCAAACTCAAGGTAAAATTAATAAGATTGTTCATCTAATTGAGGTAACAGACACAGAATAATCGCAATAATAAGGAGGTGCTTGGATTATGAAGTTACACGAATTATCACCAGCTGTTGGTTCTACTAAAGAAGTAAAACGTGTTGGTAGAGGTCACGGTTCAGGTAATGGTAAGACTGCTGGTAAGGGTCACAAGGGTCAAAATGCTCGTTCAGGCGGTGGCGTAAGACTAGGTTTTGAAGGTGGTCAAATGCCTTTAACTAGACGTATTCCTAAGAGAGGTTTTAACAACATCTTTGCTAAGGAGTATGCTATAATTAACGTATCAGACTTAAATAAATTCGTAGATGGTACAGTGGTCGATACAGAACTATTAAAGGCTTCTGGTCTTGTAAAGAAGGTTTGTGACGGTGTTAAGGTTCTTGGTGAAGGCGAACTTACTTCCAAAAATCTAACAGTTAAGGCAGTTAAGTTTTCTAAGACTGCTGCTGAAAAAATCGAAAAGGCTGGCGGAAAAGTAGAGGTGATGTAGTGTGTTAGAAACCATCAAAAGTGCATGGAAAATTCCAGAACTTAGGAAAAAATTGCTATACACATTACTCATTATAGTTATATTCAGAATAGGAAGTGTTATTCCTGCTCCATTCTTAGATACTACTGTGGTTTCAGAATGGATGGGAGCAAACGCTTCAGACGGAAACTTTTTGAACTATCTTGATACTTTGACAGGTGGTGCTTTGTCTAAGGCAACAATATTCTCTCTTTCAATTACACCGTTTATCAATGCATCAATCATAGTTCAACTGTTGACCTACGCACTCCCCCCACTTGAAAGGCTTTCTAAAGAGGGTACGGAAGGACGAAAGGTTTTAAACAAAATATCAGCATATGTGGCATTGTTCTTAGCCGTGATTATGTCTTTAGCTTACTATTTAACTATGAAGAGTGCTGGAGCAGTAAAGTATACTACTGGTTTTGACGGAGTATTTTGCATGATAACTATAATGTTAGTGTTTATTGCAGGTGCTATGTTAATAGTTTGGTTGGGTAACAGAGTCAACGAAAAGGGTATAGGAAATGGTATCTCTATTATACTTTTTGCAGGTATTATTGCTAGAATGCCCGTAGACGTTATAGATATGTTGACTTTAGCTAAGGACGAACCAAATCCATATGTATTTATAGTTCCTATAGTTTTAATCATTTATGTTGCAATGATTACTTTCATAGTATTTATGAACGAATCTGAAAGAAGAATACCTATACAGTATGCTAAAAGAGTCGTTGGTAGAAAACAGTATGGTGGACAGAATACACACATTCCAGTTAAGGTTTGTATGTCGGGAGTTATGCCAATAATCTTTGCTATGGCATTTATGTCATTGCCTAGTACTATAGGAATGTTTATAGAACCAGCAGAAAATCCCGAAACGTTCGGTGAAAAGTTCTATGCAGGATTCTTAAATTTCTTTAGTTATAATAGTCCGTGGTATGCAATATTATATTTTATATTAATCATTGCGTTTAACTATTTCTATGTATCTATGCAGTATAATCCAGTTGAGATTGCTAACAACCTACGCCAAAACAATGGAGGTATCCCAGGTATTAGACCAGGTAAGCCAACTTCGGATTACATTCAAAGGGTACTTTCTAAGATAACTATTGTAGGTGCGTTTTTCTTGGGCATAATCGCTATATTCCCTATATTCTTTAGTATGGCAGTGCCAGACTTGAGTGGTTTAGCTATGGGTGGTACATCTATACTAATCGTGGTGAACGTTGCTCTTGAAACCGTTAGAACACTTGAATCTCAAATGATGATGAGAAATCATAAGGGATTCTTAGAATAATGGAGGATTGTTTTATGAACTTAATTTTATTAGGTGCTCCTGGTGCTGGTAAAGGCACTCAAGCAGAAGTTATTTCAAATGCTCTTAATATACCACAGATTTCAACAGGAAATATGCTACGTGAGGCTGTTAAGAACGGCACAGAGTATGGTCTTAAGGCTAAGGAAGCTATGGACAGTGGTGCTTTAGTTTCAGATGAGATAGTTATAGGCATCTTAAAGGATAGAATAGCTCAAGATGATGCTAAGAATGGTTTCATTCTTGATGGTTTTCCAAGAACCGTTCCTCAGGCTGAAGCTTTAGATAGTATGGGTGTAAAGATTGATAAGGTTTTGGAAATCTACGTTCCCGATGAAACTATTAAGCAGAGAGTATCTGGAAGAAGAGTTTGTTTGGACTGTGGAGCTACTTACCACATCAATTTTAAACCATCTAAGGTTGAAGGTATCTGTGATAAGTGTGGTGCTAAGACTGTTATTCGTAAGGATGATATGCCTGAAACGGTGATTGACCGTCTTAATACTTACCATGAAAAGACAGCACCTTTAAAAGATTATTACAGCAAACAGAACAAACTTGAAACGATTGTAGGTCAAGAAGAGGTTGCTGAAACTTCTAAACTTACACTCAAAGCAGTAGGAGTAAATTAATATATTATGGTGAACGTTAAGTCTAAATCCGATTTAGAAAAAATGCGTAAAGCAGGTAAAATAGCAGGTCAGGCTAGAGAGTTGGCTGGAAAGTCACTCCGTGCTGGTATGTCTACTTTAGAATTGGATAAGATTATTCATGACTATATCGTGAGTTGTGGTGCAGTACCATCTTTCTTAGGCTATGGTGGTTTCCCAGGTAGTGCTTGTATCTCTATTAACGAGGAAGTTATTCATGGAATACCTAATAAGAAGAGAATCATTAAGAACGGTGACATCGTTAGTGTAGACGTTGGTGCTTGTATAGATGGTTTTCATGGTGATACTTGTGCTACATTTACAGTTGGTAAGGTTTCTCAAGAGGCTACTAAGTTACTTGAGGATACTAAGGCTAGTCTATATAAAGCTATTGAAAAGGCGGTCATAGGTAATAGGCTCGGAGATGTATCTCATGCGGTCGAAGAATATTGTACTCCTTTAGGCTATGGAATAGTTAGAAACTATACTGGTCATGGTGTGGGCAGAAAACTTCACGAAGCTCCAGAAGTTCCTAATTATGGTACGGCGGGTAGAGGTATTAAGTTGGTCGCAGGTATGACCTTCGCTATTGAACCTATGATAAACGTTAGAGGTGATGGCGTTAAAACCCTCGCTAACGGTTGGACTGTTGTCACTAACAGTGGCTCACTTTCCGCTCATTTTGAACATACTATCGCAGTTACTCCAAATGGCCCAGTTATCTTGACTGAGGCTTAACGGAGGGAATGCTGTGAATAAGATTAACGGCACGATTGTAAGGTCGTGTGCAGGTCGTGATAGTGGTGACTACTTTGTAGTCATTGCTTGTGACTCTTTGGGTTTCTTCTATATCGCTAATGGTAAGGACAGAAAACTTAATAAGCCTAAAAAGAAGAACGTTAAACATTTACAGTTTACTAAGACTGTGATAGATTTGGACGATATTACCGATAGAAAGTTGAGAAAGTTTCTTAGGGAGTATGAAAGTCTAAACAATATATAGAGTGGAGGTTACACTAATGTCTAAAGAAGATGTTATTGAGTTAGAAGGCACAGTGGTAGAAGCTCTCCCTAATACCGTATTTAAAGTAGAGCTTCAAAACAAGCATATTATTTTGGCTCATGTTTCTGGTAAGCTTAGAATGAACTTTATTAGAATAGTTCCAGGTGATAAGGTTACTGTTGAAATGTCACCTTATGACCTAACTAAGGGCAGAATAACTTGGAGAGCTAAGTAATTTTTAACTAATCAAGGAGGTATTTAAAATGAAAGTTAGACCTTCAGTAAAGCCTATGTGCGAAAAGTGCAAGGTTATCAAGCGTAAAGGCAAAATTATGGTTATTTGTGAAAATCCTAAGCATAAGCAACGTCAAGGTTAATAGTTAGGTTCGCAATTAATTTTATGTTCAAAAGGCTTTGCTGTTTTGATGTGTTACTTTAAGTCTTTTGAACTTTTATCTAATAACGGAGGTGCAAATTTTAATGGCAAGAATTGCTGGTGTTGATTTACCTAAAAATAAGAGAGTCGAAATTGGTCTTACTTATATTTACGGTATAGGTCGTGCTACTGCTGATAAAATCCTAAAGGAAACTGGTGTTAATCCAGATACTAGAGTAAAGGACTTAACAGAAGACGATACTGCTAAGCTTCGTGAGTATATTGATAAGAACTGTAACGTTGAGGGTGACCTAAAGAGAGAAGTTTCCCTAAACATTAAAAGACTTGTTGAAATTGGTTGTTACAGAGGCGTTCGTCACCGTAAGGGCTTACCTGTAAGAGGTCAAAGAACTAAGACTAACGCTAGAACTCGTAAGGGTCCTGTTAAGACTATCGCTAACAAGAAGAAGTAAGGAGGGTATGAAATATGGCACAGAAGAAAGTTGCTACTGTTAGAAGACGTAGAGAACGTAAAAACATTGAAAGCGGTGCTGTTCATATTCAGTCCACTTTTAACAATACTATTGTTACTATTACTGACACTCAAGGTAATGCTATTTCATGGGCTAGTGCTGGTGGTCTTGGCTTTAGAGGTTCTAGAAAGTCTACTCCATTTGCAGCACAAACTGCTGCTGAAACTGCAGCTAAGGCAGCTATGGAACACGGTTTAAAGACCGTTGAAGTTTTCGTTAAAGGACCTGGTTCAGGTCGTGAGGCTGCTATTAGAGCTTTGCAGACTGTAGGTCTTGAAGTTAAGATGATTAAGGACGTTACTCCAATACCACATAATGGTTGTCGTCCACCTAAGAGAAGACGTGTCTAATTTATAGGAGGTGTATTCTAAAATGGCAGTAAATAAAGACCCTATTCTTAAGAGATGTAGATACTTAGGTATCAGCCCAGCAGTTATGGGTGTTTCTAAGAAGGAATCTATTAGATTTAAAAATGCTAATAACAGAAAGAAAGTTTCTGAGTATGGTATGCAATTAAAAGAAAAACAGAAACTAAAGTTTATCTATGGTGTGTTAGAAAAACAGTTCTATCATTACTTTGAAATAGCTTCTAAGATGGAAGGTAAGGCTGGTGACAACCTAATTACTTGCTTAGAAAGTAGATTAGATAGCGTAGTATTTAGAATGGGTTTAGCTTTAACTAGACGTGAGGCTAGACAGTTAGTAGTACACAATCATTACACTGTAAATGGTAAAAAGGTAAACATTCCATCTTACAGAGTTAAGGTTGGTGACGTTATCGCTCTTGCTGAAAAGGATAGAACTTCCGAGAAGTTTAAATCTACAGTTGAAGCTACTAACGGTAGAGTAGTACCAGTATGGCTAGAACCTAAGAAGGAAGATTTTTCCGCTACTGTAGTTCGTATGCCTTCTGCTACTGATATCGACTATGAAGTTGCTTCACACCTCATCGTCGAATTGTACTCCAAATAATAAGTCTTTTTACGATTGCAAGACACTATTTTTTTCGATGGCTCGAAACATTATGACGAAAATTCGAGCAAAGATTGAACCATTACGAAACAGGAGGAGTTTTAATGCTTGAGAAGTTTGAAAAGCCAACAATAGATATCGTTGAACAGAAAAGTGACGGCAAGTATGCTAAGTTTGTACTTTCTCCTTTAGAAAGAGGATACGGCATTACTTTAGGTAACGCCCTTAGACGAGTACTTCTCTCCTCTCTGCCAGGTGTTGCAGTTAATTCTGTTAAGATTGACGGAGTACATCACGAGCTTTCCACTATTCCTGGAGTTAAGGAAGACGTAACTGAGATTATTTTAGCTATTAAAGGTTTAACGGCTAAACTACACGGTGAAAGCCCTAAAACAGTCTACATTGAGGCTGAAGGTGAGGGCGAAGTAACCGCAGGTGACATTAAGGCAGATTCAGAAGTAGACATTCTTGACCCTGGTATGCATATAGCTACCTTGGGTAAAGATGCTAAACTATACATGGAAATAACTATCGATAAGGGCAGAGGCTATGTTTCTGCTGAAAGAAACAAGCAACTTATTCAACTACCTATCGATGTTATAGCTGTAGATAGTATATATACACCTGTATTAAAAGTAAACTTCCACGTTGAAGATACACGTCTTGGTCAAATTACTGACTATGATAAACTTACTCTTGAAGTTTGGACAGACGGTACTATCTCTGCTAAGGAAGCCGTATCACAGGCAGCCAATCTCCTCAACGAGCATCTAAAATTGTTTGTTGACCTCTCAGAAGACCAATATGAAGATACACAATTTTCTGTTAATGAAGATAAGGATAAGGGTAAAATCCTTGAGATGACCATTGAGGAACTTGACTTATCAGTTCGTTCATTTAACTGCTTGAAACGTGCAGGCATTAATACAGTTGATGACTTAATTAACAAGTCCGAAGAAGAGATGATGAAGGTTAGAAATCTCGGTAGAAAATCCTTTGAAGAGGTTAGAGATAAGCTTACTTCCCTTGGTTTTCAATTGAATTCCGAAGAGGACTAATTAAGGCATTTTTATTATAGCGATTAGATTTTTTAATATACGCCCACGGAGTTCTCTCCGTGTGGTACACTATGAAAAGGAGTGAATTTCAATGGCTGGTACTAGAAAATTAGGCAGAACTTCTGACCATAGAAAAGCTATGCTTAGAGCTATGGTAACTTATCTACTAGAGAACGGTCAAATAGAAACTACCGTTACTCGTGCTAAGGAAGTACGTTCTGTTGCTGAAAAAATGATTACTATCGGTAAGAACGATGACCTACACTCTAAGCGTCAAGTTTTTGCTTACGTTACTAAGGAAGACGTAGCTAAGAAACTCTTTGATGAAATCTCACCAAAGTACGCTGACAGAAATGGCGGTTATACTAGAATTATTAAGATTGGCCCACGTCGTGGCGATGCCGCAGAGATGGCAATCATTCAATTAGTATAATGTTTAGTTGTTCTATTGTTCTATATAAAGTTATAGGCTTATCTTTTTAGATAAGCCTATTTTAGCCATATATATTATAAAGGAACGGTCTACTCTTTCACCCGTTCCTTTATATTACTTTATTGTAGTACATCTAGTGGATTAATATACTTTCCACCTTTCAATACTTCAAAATGTAGATGACTTTCTAAAGCACTTTCACTTACCGACGTATTACCTACAGTTCCTATTATAGTTCCCTTAGTTATTACATCTCCTTCAGTTACTAATACACCCTTATCAAGGTTGCAATAGTTTGCTGTATAGTCTTGATGGTCTATAGTTACGCATATTCCTAGTAAAGCATCTTCATATACTTTGGTTATAGTGCCATCGTCTATGGCTTGTACGGGAGTGTTTACCTCTGCACCTATATCCATGCCGTTGTGAGTTTGCCATATTCCGCTAGTTGCCGACTTTACAAGTTCTCCATTGCTAAACTCGTTGATTACTTCTCCATCTACTATAGGCATTATCGCTGATGTACTTTGGGTATTCTTAACTACGGTTTCGACACTAGTTTCTGTAGTTTCAATTGTATCTTCTGTTACTACCGATTGTTCAGTTGTTGCTTCTGTTTCTTTTGGAATATCTAGTGCTTTATTGTCCACTTGGTTGTATTCAATAGTAGTAGTTTCTTCTAACACTGTAGTATCTTCTTGAATCTCAGCAAGTTGATTTTCAATATCTTGTGGTATCACTTGAGGATATACTACTATACAAGCTATTAATATCATTAATAGACTTATACTTACTGCTACGAAAAACATTCTATTGGTTTTAGTGCCATCTTTTGATTTATTTTCCATGTTCTTCACCTCCATTAGAATTATGCCCTATATGTAAGGCTTTATTCATATATAATCGTATATTTTTAAAGTATCTACTGTTTTGATTATTGTGAATGTTGCATATATTATATCTAATTTTTACGCATTTATATATGAATTGTTACAAAAATACTTTTGCCTATTGACTTTTAGTTATATCTATGATATACTTATAAAGTACTCGGTTGAGAGTAGTTTATATCGC
>Ga0192276_1077_pt1 | contig 21650 bp, 15 predicted proteins | sample Koala_Koa24_I3_FD_131263 | JGI IMG/M metagenome (GOLD analysis project Ga0192276, IMG submission 131263) | Enriched cells from koala feces incubated with labeled cellulose particles, San Francisco Zoo, California, United States - Koala_Koa2-4_I3 ...
CGAGGAAGCTTCGTGATGCAACCGGGATTCCGCTATACTATTTGGATATGCTTTGGCATAAACCGGATCGGACGAATGTTACGAGAGAGGAATTTGACCAACGTTTGCACGAAATTCTCATCCTTGATGAATGGATTATTGATGGTAACTACAACCGCACTATTGAGGAACGGCTGAGGAAGTGTGATACGGTGTTCCTGTTTGATTTGCCTGTTGAGGTTTGTGTTGAGGGTGCTCGCTCCCGGGTCGGAACTCAACGGGAGGATTTACCGTGGGTAGAGGAGGAGTTTGACCCGGAGTTTCATCAGTTTATACTTGACTTTAGAAGAGACTACCTTCCGGAAATTTATGAGATTTTGGAGAAGTACGTCGACAGAGAAATTATAATATTCAAGTCTCGTGATGAGGCAGAGAATTTTTTGGCTGGGCTTGATTATAGGGCGGAAGTGTGGTACAATATAGGTACAGAGAGCAGAGGATGTGACAGATATGACTACTCAGGAGCTTCTTCACCAACAGGACTTGGAAATAATCAAGAATCTCAGAATTTTCGACGACGACTTCATGAGACTGATTTTCGATGGGAATCCAGAAGCGACGGCGCTAGTACTGAACATCATTTTTGACAGAGACGACATGGTCGTCACAAAGGTTGTCGGTCAGCGTGAAATCAAGGGTATCGAAGGACATTCAGTCAAGCTCGACATAATGGCTCTTGACGGCGAGGGCAACGCCTATGATATTGAAGTCCAGCGACAGGACAAAGGCGACCTGCCGCTTCGAGCCAGATACAACAGTAGCATGATGGACACGGTTCTACTGCCTGAAGGTGAAGATTACAAAAAGCTTATTCCGACATACGTAATCTTCTTTACAGAGAATGACGTAATAGGAGACAACGAGCCATTGCATCACTTCATGATGCAGGACACCAAAACTGGTCACACATTAGGCGACGAAAGGCATATAATTTTTGTAAATGGAGAAAATAAAGACGAATCGACGCGTCTTGGCAAGCTTGTCCACGATTTTCACTGCATATCTGCGGACAAAATGTATTACGAAGTCTTCGCCAAACGTATGCGTCACTTCAAGGAATCAGAAGGAGGTATCACTCAAATGTGCAAATTGATGGAAGACATGAGGATTGAATATGGGAAAGAGGTAGCTGCTGAAACAGCGATTATGACTACAATCAAGACATGTAGAAAGCACCATATTCCTGAGAGTGAAATCTTTGTCGAAATCATGGAGGAGTATGCCTTGACAGAATCAGAAGCAAAGGCATACCTTGATAAGAGCAGAGAAAGCGCATAATCTTCCGGAGGTAGTAGATATGTGCAAAGCACTTGCAATTTGCAGGTGCTTTTCTGTTTAGCTACACTTAACCTGAAATTGACGAAATTTTACATGAACTGTCAAATATAAATTCAAATATTTCCAAATCGCCCTTGACACCTTGCACAATTTATGATAAAATGTTATTATCTTTCGATACGAGTTAAAACTTTGTCGAGGGTGTGCTTATGCAATGACATTTGAGGAGGAAATTTTTATGCAAAAATTCAGACGGCTTTTGGCTGTTGCGGCGGTTCTTGTGCTCGCAATCAGCTTGTTATGCGTTCCCGTATCGGCGGCTACCGTCACGATTAACGGAACTACATACGATGTGATTTATTCGCTAACAGGCAGCTACGCATCAGGTAACTGGGCTACACACACGATGGACACAGCTTTAATCAATGCGTTGAACACAGATAATGCAGTATTGGCGTTTGTCAGAAGTAGCGCTGTTTCGGCGGGCGAGGATGCCTATGACAAGTTCATACTTTTCAATACCAGTTACTCTGGAACACAGATAACTCTCGGTACGTCTATTTCGACAATTGCAAATGCGGATAATGAAGGTGACGTAACATTTGATTGCCTTTCAGACGATGGAACGGTTGTAATGTATGATGCGCAGACTGTTTACAATCAATGGGTAGCAAACAGTCTCGGCAGTGCCGGCAGTCCAATGTTGGTTTCAAACTCTTCGTTTACTTACAACATCACCAACATCTACGTTCTGGCGCCAGAGGGTAGCTCCGGCAGTACCACCTACAGCGTAACTGTTGAGACTGCTACCGGCGGAACGGTTACTTCGAGTGCGGCGGAGGCTGATTCGGGCGATACCGTTACTCTTACTGTTGAGTCGTCAACTTCTTCGAGTGCGGCTTACAGAATTTCGGAGCTTTCAGTTACCGATGCAAGCGGAGCGGCAGTTGAACTCACCAACAATCATGACGGCACCTACACCTTCACCATGCCTGCAAGCAACGTGACGGTTACACCTGCGTTTGAGTCGAGCGGCTTCCGCTACTTCTACGTAAACGGCATCAAGATTCAGGATGTTCTGGATTACACGGTTATCTGCGGCGATGGCACAGCAGTCTTTAATCCTGAAACCAATACATTGACCCTCACCGATGCAACGATTACAACATTCTTGGGCTATTCCAGCACATACCCATCCGGCATCTATGTTCAAGCTCTGAATAATACTGCTGTTTCCAGCGGTCTGACAATTGAAATTGTTGGCGACAACTATATTACCGGCAGCAACGGAAGCAAGGAATATTGTGTCTACAGTGCTAATGTCAGCACGTATATAAAGGGCGTTAATGACGGAACCCTGACAATCAGCGATAGTAACAATGGATTAAATCTTGCTACTTCCTCTGTCAGCTATGGCATTTTTAATTGCACAATAACAGCGTCTGATTTCACTAACAACCCCATCAGCGCTTCTGGTACGACTACCATTTCTGATTCAACAATCACTGTCAGCAATTCTGTAAGAGGTATTAGTGTTTCAGGCGCAGCGACGATAACCGGTTGCGATATCACTCTGAGCTGTACGACAAACTCAGCCTACGGCGGCATATACAGTACAAACTCCACCACAGGTGGACTCACGATTGCCGATTCTACCATCTATACCACTAATACAATCAGTGGATATAGTTCCTTCTATGCAAGACTGTTGACTATCAGTGGAGATACAAATATCTACGCATACGGTGGTTATAACGCCACTAAAACTACCGGTACAATTAATATCTACCCAACTTCGGGCGACGAGATAACTATTCTTATCGGTAGCAGTGAGTCTACGGCTACAGCTTACGGCACCTATGACGAGGATACAACCATCACAACCGGCTATACAGATCTTCTGTACTCCACTTATCCTTACTTTGCCATCACGACCACTGTCGGCGAAGGAAACACTACTTACAAGGTTTCTGTAAGCGACTGCGACAACGGTTCAGTGACGGCTTCCAAGAAGTCCAGAATCGAGCCCGGCGAAACCATCACCCTGACGACTTCAGCCGACGAAGGCTATCAGCTTTCTTACCTTGATGTTGCTGATGCTGACGGTAATAGTGTAACTCTTACAGATAACGGCGACGGCACCTACACCTTCACCATGCCTGAAAGCAATGTAACAGTCACCGCCGAATTCGGCTATGCGGATGGCATACTTTACATATTCACAGAGAGCTATAACTATGATTTCAAATTCTCCGATTATCTGACTGATTATTCGGCAGGCGACGTCATCCGGATTACCGCAACCATTACAGGTAACAATTCAGCATTCAACGGCTGTCTTGGAGCAAATGACGACAATGATGGTAATTGGTCATATACAGAATATACTGACAGCACCGGTTCGACAATAACTCTGACTGTAACTGCTACCGAGGATTATCCTGAAGGCAGCGGTCAATTCCAGTGCTGGGGTGTTTACTATGGCGACGGTTTCTATCTGACTGACTTGAAACTGGAAAAGGTCTATGATGTAGAAGTTACTGAGTCAACCGGCGGAACGGTTGAAGTTTCTGGCGATACGACTGAAGGCAAAACCGTCACCATCACAGTCAATGTTGCAAGTGGCTATTCAGTAAAGAGTGTTTATGTTTATGACACAAATGGAAATTCAATTCAGGTCATCGATAACCTTGACGGCACCTATAGCTTCGTAATGCCTGCCTATGGCGTTACGGTATCGGTTGCATACAGCAAGGATAACTCCGGAGTAACCAGGATAATCTACGTCAACGAGGAGTATCATGGGGTATTCGTCAACGGACATCTTGTAAGTATTCCTCATACGGTCGATGCAAACGGCTATTGCACCGGATGCGGCGAGTACATCGGTCTGGCAACCGAGCAGGCTGAGGAGACTGATGAAGGGAATTCCGTACTTATTGAAGAGACCGTAGAAATTGACGAGCCGGTCGAGGACACCAACTCCGAAGCCGAAGACGGCGACGAGGAGGAAGTTCCCGAGGTTGAGGAAACCCCCGAGACCAATCCCACTACCGGTGCGGCGCTTGCACTTTTGCCGATGGCAATAGCAGGACTTGCGGCGGCAGTTTCCAAGAGAAGATAAAGTAAAAAATTTCCCCAAATACAAATGCAGAAGCCGACGCCCAACCCTGGCGCCGGCTTTTGGCATTATCTGACACACCGGCAAAGAAGCCGGCATGAGGCTAAGAAATTTCTTGCGGGGGTTGATTATAGGGCGGAATTATGGTACAATATAGGTACAGAGAGCAGAGGATGTGACAGATATGACCAGCCAGGAGCTCCTGCACCAGCAGGACTTGGAGCGAATCAAAAAGCTCAGAATCTTTGATGATGATTTTCTGAGGCTGATTTTTGACAATAATCCCGAAGCGACGGCATTATTGCTGAACGTCGTTTTTGACCGGGATGATATGATTGTTACAAAAGTAATTGGACAGCGAGAAATCAAGGGCATCGAGGGACATTCAGTCAAGCTCGACATCATGGCGACGGACAGCGAGGGCAATGCCTACGACATCGAAGTCCAGCGTCAGGACAAAGGCGACCTGCCACTTCGGGCGAGATACAACAGTAGCATGATGGACACGGTTCTCCTGCCGGAAGGTGAAGACTACAAGAAGCTGATTCCGACATACGTAATCTTCTTCACGGAGAAGGACACAATCGGAGACGGTCGCCCGAAGCATCATTACGTGATGCAGGACTTGGAAACCGGTCACATTCTGGGAGACGAAAAGCATATTATTTTTATAAACGGCGATAATAAGGACGAAACGACACCTTTAGGGAAGCTTGTCCACGATTTTCATTGCACCACAGCAGACGAAATGTATTACAAGCCCTTAGCCAAAAGCATGAGACATTTCAAAGAGTCAGAAGGAGGTATCACTCAAATGTGCAAATTGATGGAAGATATGAGGAATGAGTACGGGAAAGAGGTAGCGAGAGATTCGGAAATCAAATCCGCAATTAAAACTGCAAGACGCTATGGGATTGCAGAGCATTTGATTCTTTCCGACATCATGAAGCAATATAACCTTACCGAAAAAGAGGCGAATGGATATATGCTTAAGATGAGCGCTTAACCTTCGGAGGTATCACTCAAATGTGCAAATTGATGGAAGATATGAGGAATGATGTAGCAATTAAAGCAACTGTTGACACCGCAAGACGTTATGGTGTGTCTGAGAGCGCAATTTTAGCAGATATCATGGAACAGTTTGGGCTCTCCGAATCTGAAGCCAAAGGCTACATGCTTAAAAAGAGCGCCTGATTTTAAAACCTACAACCTGATGCGCAAAGCCCGGCAACATCGTCCGGGCTTTTTCTTTTCAAAAAACTTTTTATTCTACAACACTCCGCTCCGTTCTGTCATCTTCCCCAAAACAAATTCTCACCGTTATCACAATTTTTGACTAACCAAACATCCCATTTGTCAAATCAGCTAAAATAGGTTCGTACTACGCAACTTTATTTTGGCATTAGTTATTGACAAGCGGGATGTTCTTTGATATAATAGGAAATGTTATAAGGCGGTTTTGTGAAAATCACGGTATATTCTTCTCTCTGAAAACGGATTTCGGGTTTTGTCCGCCACGGGGAGACTTAATCAAGCAAATGCCTTTTTCCAAGGTTGCGGAGTTGTGACTGCCGCACTTTAACGTGCTGAAGCTTATGCTGAAGCGTTTGCACTTAAAAATTGTGCAAAATTTCGGAAAAGGAATTTGCTTATAAGTGTTTGTAGAGGACGAAACAGCGATTTTGTGCAACATGCACAAATATCCAATTCGCAATTGCGGAGGAAACCGGATGGAAACAATCATAGCAACACACGGTCTGAGCAGAGATTTTCAGATTGGCGACGGAAGTGTGGTTCACGCACTTCATGACATTAATATCACAGTAAACGAGGGCGGACTTACCATTTTAAAAGGTCGCTCCGGTTCCGGCAAAACGACTCTGATAAACCTTCTTGGAGCGCTTGACAGACCCACCGAGGGCGAGGTCTTCTTTGACGGAGTGGACATAACAAAGCTGTCTGACTCAAAAAGAGACGAGCTCCGGCGGTACAAGATGGCGTTCGTATTCCAGTCGGTGGCTCTTATGTCGTCGATGACGGCATATGAAAACGTCGACTTCGGTCTTCGGCTTTCAAAGTTTCCGTTTGCACAGCGTGACGAGCGAGTCAAAAAGTGCCTGGAGGAGGTCGGTCTTGCAAAAAGAATGAATCACCGCCCGGGCGAGCTTTCCGGAGGCGAACAGCAGAGAGTCGCAATCGCAAGAGCTTTAGCTCACGAGCCGAGAATAATCTTTGCCGACGAGCCGACAGCCGAGCTTGACACGGCGACAAGTCACCACGTCGTCGAGCTTTTCAAGAGGCTTGTAATCACAGAAAAGATGACAATAGTCATGACGACCCATGACCCGAGCCTGCTGGAGATTGCCGACAGGGTTTACACTTTGGAGGACGGTGAGATTATTGACTGACGAAATAAGAGACGCCGTTCCGGACGAAGAAAAGAAACCAAAAGAAAAAAAGCAAAAAGAGTCCAAAGAAAAACAGCCAAAAGGAAAGAAATTATCAAAGAAAAAACAAAAAATATTAGAGCACGAGCAGGAGATAACTGCTCCCACCACCGAGTACGCAATCGAATGTGAAAACTTAGTCAAGATTTACAAGACCGAGCAGATTGAGGTCGTTGCACTTCAGGGACTCGACCTGAAGGTAAAACGTGGAGAGCTGGTTGCGATTGTAGGAACCTCCGGTTCCGGTAAATCGACGCTGCTGAATATGTTGGGAGGGCTTGACAAACCGAGTGCCGGGTCGCTGAATGTGAACGGGAGAAATCTCCTCAAATTCACCGAAGAGGACTACATGCTCTATAAGCGCAACATGGTCGGGTTTGTCTGGCAAAATAACGCAAGAAACCTTGTGCCGTACCTGACGGCGGAGCAGAACGTCGAGCTTCCGATGCTCCTTCAGGGACAGAAGCAGAGGCGGGAGAGAGCCCTGGAGCTCCTCGATGCCGTGGGACTTTCCCACAGAGTAAATTCCCGGCTCGACCAGATGTCCGGCGGCGAACAGCAGAGAGTTGCGATTGCCATCTCGATGGCGAACAATCCGCAGATACTTCTTGCTGACGAGCCAACAGGGTCGGTCGACACAAAGACCTCCGACCAGCTTTTACAGGTCTTCAAGGACCTCAACCGCACCCGGGGAATAACGATTGTAATCGTAACCCACGACATGCGGCTTGCAAAACAGATAGACAGAGTAATAGCAATAAGGGACGGCAGAACGTCCAGCGAAATAATAAAGAAAACGCACGCCGAAATCATGAGAGAATCACAAGGTCTTGAAGAGACGGATGAGGAGCTCACGAAATCGGTTACTGAGGGCGAACCGGACTTTGTTTCCGAAGAACTCGTGGTACTTGACCGTACCGGAAGACTTCAGCTTCCGAAGGAGTACCTCGAAGAGCTCGGAATGAAGGGCGGAGACCGAGTCAAGGCTGACCTTGACAAGGAAGCCGAGCGAATCTATATTCGCAAGGCGGAATAAACTTTTTATAACCTGTAAGGAAGAATAGAAGCATCCGACCGAATCTTATCGGGAGCGGTTGGAGCAATTTAGAAGAAAGGTGGATACCACAGTGAAAAACAAACTGTTCGGGGACAATAAGTTCGGGAATAGACTGTTAATGCGTTCGTTATCGCTTTTGCTTGCACTTTGCATGATGGTGCCGTTTGTCGGCACGGTTTATGCGGATAGCGACACTTCCGAAGAGGAAGACACGTCAACCTCCACGACAACGGTCGCCGAAACATCCGCACAAGCCATCGACGATGCCAGTAGAGCCAATAGCTACTCGACGTTCTACGACAATCACGCTGATGACCCGAGACCGGACACTGAAATCGTCATTAACGGCGTTGATTACGACTCCGTTTCTGAAGAATCTGAGGCGTATGTCGACACAATCGACGGCGTAGAGGCACTCGTTCTTTCCGCAGAGGAAGCCGAAGTCTCCTACTCATTCAGCGTTTCGGAAGCCGGAATCTACAACGTGGAGATTATGTACTACGCTCTTGCCAGCACCGCAAACGATATTGAAATTGCCTTCTACATCGACGGCGAGCTTCAGTATTCGACCGCCGAGAGAATTCTTTTAAGCAAGCTCTGGGCTATCTCTGAGGATTCCTATGAGTACGACGAGGATGGCAACCGTAGCTTCAGAACTGATGCTACCGGCAACCAGGTAAGACCGACGCTCGAAGAATCACTTTCATGGCAGACAACCACATTTGAGGACACCGATGGTCTTTACAACGATGCTCTCGAATTCTACCTCACAGAAGGTGAGCACACCATCACAATCGTGTCCGACAAGGCAAGATTCGCAATCTCCTACTTAAAGTTCTTTAACGAGGAAGAACCGCAGTCTCTTACCGAGGTCGACACCGTTACAACTGACGAGTCGGTTGCTTCCGAATCAACCGGAATCTACATCCTTCTCGAAGGTGAAGATTGCACCTACACTTCTGACGTAACACTTTATCCTACTCAGGACCGTTCTACATACCTCACTTCTCCCGCCGCTTCTTCAAAGCAGGTTTATAACACCATCGGTTCGGAGACGTGGAAGGATTCCGGAATGGAAGTCACATGGACGTTCACGATGGAAGAAGCCGGCTGGGTAAAGATTGGTATCCGCGGTATTCAGGATGAAATGAGAGGACTCTTCTCCAACCGTACTATTTATATAGACGGCGAGATTCCTTGCGAAGAGGCTGAGGCTGTCAAGTTCTACTACTCGAACAGCTGGAGCGTCACCACTCCTACCGACGATGACGGCAACACCCTCTACTTCTACCTTGAAGCAGGCGAGCACACCTTAACACTCGAAGCTGTCCCGGGCGACATCGGCGAAATCATGCGTGAACTCGACGATTTGGTCTACTACCTCAACAGCTACTACAGACAGATACTCATGATTACCGGTTCCGACCCGGATGACTATACCGATTACATGGTTCACAAGCAGATTCCTAATCTCTTGGAGGACTTCCAGACCTATGCTGACGAGCTCAGAGCTCTGAAGGCAAAGATTGAGGATATCGCAGGAACCTCCGGTACTGAAGCTGTTTCACTCGAAACAATGGCACAGCTGTTAGACAAGATGATCGACCGTCCGGACGACATTCCTGCTAAGCTCAGCCAGTTCAAGGACGACGTCACCGCACTTTCTCAGTGGATGACCGACTACCGCAGTCAGTACCTTGAAGTTGACTTCATCGAAATCACTTCCGCTGATATCGAGTTCACCTCCACAAAGGAAAGCTTCTTCAAGTCACTTTCCTTCAGCTGGGACCAGTTCATCGCTTCCTTCTTTGAAGACTATAACAACCTTTCAACCGGCGGCGAGGATGCCCTTGAAGTATGGGTTTCTTTAGGACGTGACCAGGCTCAGATAGTCAAGGAACTTATTGACTCCTACTTCGTTGAGGAGACCGGCATTGCAGTAAATGTAAGCTTGGTACAGGGCGGTATCATTGAAGCGACACTTGCCGGAAAGGGACCTGACGTCGCACTCTTCGTTGGCGGCGATTTGCCTTTGCAGCTCGCAATCCGTGAATGTCTGGTAGACGTTTCGCAGTTTGACGACTATGAAGAGGTAATCGAGAGGTTCTCTGATAACGTAATGACGCTTTATACATATGGAGGCGAGGTCTTCGGACTCCCGATTTCCCAGACATTCTCGATGATGTTCTATAGAACCGACGTACTCGAATCGTTCGGATTCGACGAGCCGCCGGAGACATGGGACGAACTCATCGAAATGCTCCCGACCATTCAGCGTAGCTACATGGGCGTCGGCTTCAACTTCGATGCATACGCTACATTCATGGTCCAGAACGGAATGGACTACTACAACGAGAACAAGACCGCAACAACATTCGACAATATCACGTCTGTTGAGTGCTTCGAGATGTGGACTGAGTTCTACACCCTCTACTCCTTCGAGCAGACATTCGACCAGTTCTCGAGATTCCGTACCGGTGAGTACCCGATAATCATCACCGGCTACACCTTCTACAACCAGGTTTACACCGCCGCACCTGAAATCAGAGGTCTTTGGGACTTCGCTCTGGTACCCGGTACTGTTCAGGAGGACGGAACCATCAGCCACGCCACCACTTCTACTTCCAACGGAGCTATCATCTTCTCGAAGCTTTCTCAGGAGCAGAGGGAAGACGCTTGGGAGCTCATCAAGTGGTTCACTTCATCCGATATCCAGGCTCAGTACGGACGTTCAATCGAAGCTTTGTTAGGTCCGATGGGACGATTCGACACCGCCAACCAGGAAGCTCTTACACAGCTCTCATGGTCCAAGTCCGAGTATTCACTCATCTTAGAGCAGATGAATGCAACTGTTGAGATGAGACTTATCCCGGCAACATACATTGTTACACGTAATATAACCAATGCATTCAGAGAAGTCGTCAACAACTATGCTAACCCGAGAGACACGTTGCTCTGGTACAACAGAGACATCAACGATGAAATCACGAGAAAGTACGAAGAGTTGGGAATCGACATCTCAACACTAGAATAGAGAAGGGAGCATGAGTAATGGCAAAGGCTAAAAAAGAGCAAACAGCTGTCAAGCCGATAAACACTAAGAGCAAAGCCGCCTATACCTGGCATCTCATCAAGCAGAATAAAACTGTATACCTGATGATGCTTCCGTTCTTTGTACTGTTTACCATCTTCACACTGGTTCCTGTTATCATGACGCTTCCTTTGGGTCTTACGAACTTCAACCTCGTACAGGCACCAAGGTACATCGGACTTCAGAACTTCTACTCGCTGTTTGTAAACGATGATGTATTCCTGACAGCTATCAGGAATACACTCATATTCGCAGTTTTCACAGGTCCGTTCTCCTACGTTCTGAGCTTCCTTCTTGCGTGGCTCATCAACGAGATGAATCCGTTTTTCAAGGTATTCTTCACATTCGTATTCTACGCTCCGTCAATGACGCCGTCGGCATACGTAATCTGGCAGCTCATCTTCTCCGGTGACTCCTATGGATACCTGAACTCGGTACTTATGGATTTGGGAATCATAAACAACGCCATACAGTGGCTGACCGACACGAGCTATATGATGGGGGTTGTAATCATCGTCCAGCTCTGGTCTTCGATGGGTGCAGGCTTCCTTGCACTCCGTGCAGGCTTCCAGAATATCGATAACTCGCTTTACGAAGCGGGCGCTATCGAAGGAATCCAAAACAGATTCCAGGAGCTCTTCACAATCACGATTCCCGCAATGGGACCGTCACTTCTGTTCGCAGCCGTCCTGGCAATTTCCGGAGCTTTCACCTGCGGTACCGTAGGTTCAACACTCTGCGGACTTCCCTCGACCGACTACGCAGTACACACAATCATGAACCACGCTCAGGACTACGGCACGATTCGTTACGAGATGGGATATTCAAGCGCAATATGCTTGGTACTCTTTGCGGTAATGCTTCTTACGAACCATGTTATCCGTAGAGTTCTCAGCAAGTATACAGATGATTAAGGGGGTGGAAAAGTTATGGCATCAGATATCAGAGTAGATCAGGAAAAGCTCGCCAAGAAGCAAGCTAAAGAAGTAGAAAAGCTGAGAAAAAGACAGGCTAAGATAAATATCGAAAAGGTCCACGTCAAGAAATCAAAGGGCAAGCACATAAACGGCTCTTTGGGCGGAGACATAATGATATTCATCTTGCTCGCCCTCCTCGGAATCTTCATGATTTTCCCGCTTTACTACTCAATCATTCAGTCTTTGAAGCCGATCAGTGAACTTTTCGTCTTCCCTCCGAGACTGTATGTAATCAATCCGACCACTGAAAACTTCTCAAACCTCTTCAAGGTTGCCGGTAACCTCTGGGTTCCGTTCTCGAGATACGTATTCAACTCGGTATTCATCACAGTAGTAATTTCAATCATCCACGTTTTCGTAGTCTGCTGTGCAGCTTATGGACTGTCAAAGTGCCGCTTCCCCGGATACAATGCTCTTAACCAGATCATTGTTACAACACTTCTCTTCTCCTCGACAGCGACATGGATTATGCAGTACATAGTCATCGCGGCAATGGGACTCATCAACACCTACTGGGCTTTGATTCTCCCGAACATCGCAACGTCAATGGGTCTTTACCTCATGCGTCAGAGTATGTCAACCATCAACGACTCAATTATCGACGCCGCAAAGGTTGACGGTGCGGGACACTTCCGTATCTGCTGGCAGGTAATCATCCCCAACCAGAAGCCTGCAATTGCAACCCTTATCATTTACGTTTTCCAGGGTGCATGGAACATTCAGGGCGGTTCACTCGTTTACGAAGAGCAGCTCAAGACTCTTCCGACCATCATGAACCAGCTGGCGGCTTCCGGTATTGCACGTCAGGGCATCATCTACGCTTCGGCTGTAGTACTTATGCTCCCTCCGCTTATCATCTTCCTTATCGCACAGTCTAACGTCATGGAAACCATGGCAAGCTCAGGTATGAAGGATTAAGCCTTTCAAAGGCATGACTACTATAGAAAAGGAGACAGGTGATAAGCTGTGACATTAAATATCAAAAAAGCGTTGTGTATCCTGCTTGCGGCAATGCTGACAGTCACGATGGCTGTAACCGCATTTGCCGACGACCCGTACACATCCTACAACTATAATGCGTGGAAAGAGGCAGTTCCCTCCCAGAACGGTTATCAGGTCACAGACACGATAACCGGTGCGGACATCGGACTCGACCAGCTTTCCGACCCCGACAGCGAGTTCTTCATCAGTGAAGATGAACCGGCTACTCTGTCGGATGCCAAGGACTTCTTCCTTTCCGAAAACGAGGAATGGTACATAGTTGACACCGGCAACAACCGTATAATCAAGACAGACCTCGAATTCAATCTTCTTGCTTGCTACAAGACCTTCACGGGAAGCTCCATGACAACGGAGACCACTCTTGAGGACGGCACGACAGAGGTCACCGAGGCTAACACCCTCAAGAGCCCCTACGGTATCTACGTCGACGAGGACGACATCATGTACATCGCCGACAGAGATAACCAGAGAGTCATAAAGTGCAATCAGGATTGCGAAATCATCATGGAATATACCCGTCCTGATTCCGAGCTTTACAATTCAGTATCCTTCTACTGCACCAAGGTTCTCGTCGACGCCGCAAAGAACGTCTACGTAATCTGCCCGGCAGTAAACAAGGGCGCTATCATGTACTCAGCATCCGGTTCCTTCTTAGGATTCTTCGGTGCGAACAAGGTTGAGGTTACAGCGACTGTTGTAATCAACAGGATGTGGAGAAAGATAGCAACCGAGTCCCAGTCTGCAACACTTACAAAGGCTACTCCTGTTGAGTATGCAAACTTCGATATCGACGACCAGGGCTTCATTTACACCGTAACCGAAGCGGCTAACACCACAACGGACGCTGTAAAGAAGCTGAACCCGGCAGGCTCGAACATCATCTCCCGTACCGAGAACGGCGCTGAGATTGTATTCGGCGACCAGACATCGGTAACCTACTCGGGTACAACCTATTCGACAAGACTTACCGACATCTCAATCGGCGATGACGGAATCGTCAACATCCTCGACTATACTTCGGGACGTATCTTCCAGTATGACCGTGAGTTCAACCTGTTGTTCATCTTCGGATGCGACCAGGAAGACCAGAACGGCGGATTTGACAACCCGAACGCAATCGAGTCCTACGGCGACAAGATTTACATCCTGGATGGACGTAACAATGACATAACAGTCTTCTCTGAGACACTCTTCGGCTCCTATGTTCACGAAGCCGCTGAGATGTACAACGAAGGTTTGTATGAAGAATCCCTCGAACTCTGGCAGGAAATCCTGAAGCGCGACGGCAACTACAACATGGCTTACGTCGCAATCGGTAAGGCTCTCCTCAACCAGGATCAGTATCAGGAAGCTATGAAGTACCTCAAGGCAGGCTACGATGACGAAGACTACGACAAGGCGTTCGAGTATTATCGTAAAGACCTCATGAGAAACAACTTCACAGCGTCAATCATCGTGATTGCAGTTCTGATTATAGCTTACCTCGTTGTAAAAGCCCTTCAGAAGAGAGGAAAGATTCCTAATCATCTCTGGAAGAGATTGTTCAGACTTATCGGGAAGGGTATCAAGACACTTGCAAACAAAATTGTGGGAGTCTTTACAAAAAACAAGAAGGGAGGGGCAGTAAATGGTCTATGATATGACGCCGATTCAGTGGCTGAAGCACGTCATCTTCCACCCGACGGAAGGCTATGAGGACATGAGATGGAAGAAGCAAGGTTCCATGGTCATCACTGTAGTTATCGTGTTCCTTCTTCTCGTAGCTCAGGTAGTCAACCAACGTATGGGCGGATTCGCATTCAACATGGCGGCATATTCGGACGTATTCAACATCGTTCCGATTATCACCCAGAGTGTTATCATCTATATCGCCTGGGTCGTATCCAACTGGTCGTTCTGTACGCTTCTTGACGGTGAAGGCAACATGCGCAGAATCGCAATCTACACGGCTTACGCACTTGTTCCTTATATCGTCTGCACGGTTATATCGACGATTATGACCTACGCCCTCACTCTGGACGAGTCAATCTGGTCGAGTGCGATATACTACGTCGGAATCGGATGGACTGCGATTCTGATAGTAACCGGAATGAAAGCGTGCCACCAGTATTCCTACACAAAAACATTCGTCTGCATAGTTCTGACAGTTGTCGGTATGGTACTTATCCTTTGCATGTTCGTACTGCTCCTGTCGCTCTTCCAGCAGGTATATGTCTTCTTCTACACCATCTATACTGAATTGCTGTATAGAGTGAGAAGCTAGTGAGCAGAAAGGTGAGTGTAAACTGATATGAAGAAAAAAATTCTCAGATTAATCGCCGGACTGCTCGTAATCACCATGCTCATGTCGATGACCGTCTTCACGGCGGTCGCCGAAGAGGAAACGGAAGAAGCTACGGCTGTCAGCGATGATGCAGAAGTCGCAGAGGCTACAGATGCCGAAGCCGTCGAGGCGGAAGTGACCGACGAAGAAGTCGTGGCTGAAGACGCTGACGAAGAAGCGGACGAAGTAGTCGAAGAAGAGGAAGAGGACGAGGAAGCGGAAGACGCCGACTCGGACGAAGATTCCGATGAAGACGAAGAAGAGGAAGAAGAGACCGTAGAGTATCTCACCGATGAGGATGAGATTGCACGGTGCGAAGTAGTCGCCGAAAACGACGAAGCTATAATGTATCTCGACAGAGAATACGAGCGAATCGGCGTTTACGTCAAGGCTTCCGGCAAGGTTTGGTGGTCGAACTGCGTTAATGCACTTTTGGACGACGCCACCACGAAGTCTTCACTTCAGGAAAACCGTTTATCCAATATCGCCGTTAAATACGGCAACGCAACAGACCTTATCATTTCGGCATATCTGTATTCTTACAGACAGTCAACCGGCAAGGAAGACACCGAATTTGAGCTTATAGACAATGGAGTCAAGGTTACCTACAACTTCTCCAGCGCCAAGGCAACCGTTCCTGTTTACTACGTTCTCGAAGATACATGTCTCTACTGCTATGTAAACACCTCCGAGATAAACGAGAAGGCAGGATACGTTGAGGGCGAGGATGCTCAGGAATCCGATTCCGACGTTCTCATCCTTACCGAACTCGCAATGAACCCTTACTTCGGCGCAGCTGACAGCGAGGCTGAGGGCTACATGCTCGTGGTTGACGGTTCCGGTGCTATCATCAACCTCAACAACGGCAAGGGCAACTATTCCAACTACTCCTCCACCATTTACGGAAGAGACGTAGCAGACGTCAAGGACAATCAGCCTGACGAAGTCGAGCAGGTTACAATGCCTGTTATGGCTATGGTTCAGGGAAGCGACGGTCTTGTAATGGTCGCCACCGAAGGTGACACATTCGCATCCGTCAATGCCGCAGTCGCCTATAACTCGGACGACAACTGCGGATATAACTACTGCTACTTCTCATTCACCCTCCGTTCAACCGATACCTACAGCATGTCCGGTGACTCATCTTCAATCATCATGTTTGAAAAGGGCGACGGAACCATCGCTGTTGAGAAGCTCGGCGTAAGATACTACTGGGTAACCTCCGAAGAGGAAGAAGTAACAGTCACCGAAATAGCTGACGTCTACAGAAACTACCTCATCGAAGAGGAAGGTCTCACACAGAAGGTTGATTCCGACTATGCTCCTCTGTTCGTAGAGTTCTACGGCGGAACCCTGAAGTCGAAGTCAATCCTCGGTATCCCTGTAAACCTCAAGACCGCCTTCACAACATTCGACCAGGCGGCAGAGATTCTCGAAGAACTCGTTGAGCTCGGAGTTGACCAGCTCGTCGTAAACTACAACGACTGGACGACCGATTCGATGACAGGAAAGCTTGACACTGCAGGCAGTGTTGCATCTGTACTCGGAGGCAAGAGCGACCTTGAAGATTTGATTGAGTACTGCGAGAGCATCGGAGCTCAGTTCTACGGTTCGATTTCGGACTACACCTTCTCCTCAAACGGCAACGGCTTCTGGACACTCTTCAACACGGCTTACCGTGTATCGAAGTCCTACGCAAGACCTTATGAGTACAACATAGCCTACGGCACACCGAACTCAGGCGTTGCTTCGGCACTTCTCTCACCGAGGTCTATAAGTAAGCTTTCAAAGAAGGTTACGAAGAATCTTTCAAAGTATGACCTCCCCGGTGCAGGACTTGGCTCCTATGCAAACACACTTTGGGGCGACTACTCCAACAAGAACCGCACCAACCGTGAAACAACCGCACAGTACATCATCGAGTACTACAAGGAAGTCGCAGGGGTTGTTGACAGCATCATCGCTGACGCTCCGAACGCTTACCTTTACAGCTACGTAGATGTGATCCAGAACCTGACGCTCCAGTCGAGCCAGTTCAAGATCTTCGATGAGGACGTTCCGTTCGTACAGATTGTACTCCACGGCTACCTTCCTTACTCCACTGAAGCTATAAACGGCTCTGCGGATTCAATGGAACTCTTCTTAAGGGCAATTGCTTCCGGTTCTTACGTCAAGTACACCTTCATCTATGAAGAGACGACCGAGATTGAGGACACCGATTACATCAATCTCTACTATGCAAACTACGATGGCTGGCTTGAACAGGCTGCCGCTGAATACGAGCTTGCAAGTGAAATTCTCTCATCCGTTTCCGATTCTGTAATCACCGGATATGAGACCGACGGCTCGGTAATCACAACGACCTATGAAAACGGTGTTGTGACTACAGTTAATCTCTCAACCGGAGAAATCACGGCAAACGGAAAGACCTATAACTATTCAGACTATGTTGACGAAGGAGGGATATTGAATGGCTGATACAGTAATTAATGAAGCCGCTGAGGTTGCAGAGGTTCCTGCAGAGGAAACCGTAAACGAGACTGTTGAAGAAACCGTTGTTGAATCAACAGACAAAAAGGCTTCAAAGAAATCCGCCAAGCCTCCGAAAGAGAAGAAAGTCAAGGGTATGAAAATCCCTTACGAGAGGCGCAAAGCGCTGTATGGCTACGGGTTCCTTGCCATCTGGATTATAGGAACTATCTGGCTGTTCCTGAGACCGCTTATCACATCGCTTTGGTACTCTTTCAACACGACAGAGGTAACAGTAGGCGTCATGAAGACCACGTTCGTGGGAATCCAGAACTACATTGATGCGTTCACAATCGACACCGATTACACGACAGCGCTCATTAATGTTCTTGGTGACACACTTTGGTCAACGCCGGTTATCCTGATATTCTCGCTGTTCGTAGCAGTTATTCTTAACCAGAAGTTCAAGGGAAGAACCTTCGCCCGTGCGGTATTCTTCCTCCCGGTTATCATTGCAACCGGACCGGTTATGAGTATCATCAACGGCGATATGGACACCTCCGGTTACTCCGGCGGTTCCGAAGCCTTCTCGACAATGTTCGAGACGGACATGGCAGGTGAACTCCTGACGTTCTTAGGAGTTTACGGCATAAGCGACACTGTCACTGAAATGGTAACCCTGATTACATCCGACGTATTCAATCTCGTCTGGAACTCAGGTATTCAGATTATCATCTTCCTCTCAGCCTTGCAGAACATTCCTGTTTCCGCAAGAGAGGCGGCATCCATCGAAGGTGCTACCGCATGGGAGTTCTTCTGGAAGATTACTCTTCCTTACATCAGCCCGATGATCGTTACAAACCTTGTTTATACGATTGTTGACTCGTTCATTGCTACTGATAACGAAGTCATGACGCTGGTTCTTTCCGAAGCGTCTGACTGGAACCACGGCTACTCTGCGGCACTCGCATGGATTTACTTCCTGATAGTAATTGTAGTTCTGGGTATTGTCCTCGGTGTCATTAACAAGCACGTTTACTACGAAGTATAAAGGGGGGAATCACAGTGGCTAATACTGAAAAGAAAGAAAAAGTCGTAAAGGAAAAGGTTGTCAAGGAAAAGCCGGTCAAGGAAAAAGCCGTCAAAGCCGCCAAAGAGAAGCCTGTAAAGGAAAAGAAGCCTCGCCGTCAGAAGGAAATGAGCACTGAAAAGGCTGAAAAGCTCTTTGAGAAGGAACGCAGACAGCATCTCCGTGAAAAGGAAAAGGCTTATAAGGAAGCCAAGAAAAACGGCACACTCGACGAACGTCAGCTCGACCCGAAGTACCTGTGGTATCTCCGCCGCAGGAGAATAATGGGATGGGTATGGCCCATAGCAAGATTCCTCATCCTCTTCGGACTCTGCTTCGTAATTCTCTATCCGCTTATCTACATGCTCTCGACAGCGTTCAGACCGAATGCTCAGATGAACGACCCGTCAGTCGTCTGGATTCCTAAGTCGTTGACACTTTCCAATCTCCAGGATGTCTGGGACGTTATGGACTTCGGCGCTACACTCCTCAACACCATCAGACTTAACCTCGTCTGCTCGCTCCTCTCGGTTGTAAGCTGTTGCTTGGCTGGATATGGCTTTGCAAGATTCAACTTCAAGGGCAAGGGACTCATGTTCGGAATCGTTCTCATGCAGATTATAGTTCCCCCGCAGATTACAGTTATCCCTCTGTATCTCCAGTGGGCATACTTCAAGTGCTTCGGACTTGTAGAGGTTGCGGCGGGCGCAGGGGCGACGACGTTCCTGGGAATCGCCATAAACACGGCGTCAGACGGCGCACACTACATCTCGCTCATCGACCATCAGGTTGTAATGTACGTGCCGGCAATTCTGGCAAACGGTATTCGTTCCGGACTGTTCATCTACATCTTCCGCCAGTTCTTCAGAGGACTCCCGATGGAGCTCGAAGATGCCGCATACCTCGACGGTTGCGGACCGTTCAAGACATTCATCAGGGTTATGGTCCCGAATGCATCTTCCGCATTCCTGACAGTATTCCTCTTCTCAATAGTCTGGTACTGGAACGACTACTACATTTCCTCGACATTCTTCATCAACAACCACACTGTCGCACTACAGCTACAAAAGTTGTCGGCAACGCTCGATGCTCGGCTGTTCAACAACGCACAGGTTGGTACAAGACGAAAGATTGTTTGGCTCGAAGCCGGGTGTCTGTTGTCAATTACGCCCATCCTGGTAATGTACATCTTCCTACAGAAGTACTTTACCGAAGGTCTTGCAAGATCCGGTTTGGTTGGATAATTTCAAAGCAATTAAAATTCCCTCATGGTTTTTCCGTGAGGGGATTTTCGCGCTTCGCGCGCCCTCTCAGTCTGCCCTTCGGGCAGCCAGCTCTCCCAGAGGGAGAGCCAAGTAGTTATGTCCTCCGAAATCTCGGCTCCCCCTTTGGGGGAGCTGTCAGCGAAGCTGACTGAGAGGGCGCCCCGCAGGGGCGTTTTGCGTGAATAAATCGCCCCTATCCACACATACTATCCCAAAGAGGAGTTGGAAGAATGCACATATCAAACAAGCAATATTCCGAGATGGCGAAAGACGCCGAAGAGTCGTCGAAAGCCTGGTTTAACGTGCCGAAGGCATTTTTGATTGGCGGATTCATCTGCCTTGTAGGGCAGGGAATAGGCGACTCGTACCGCTATTTCGGGATGTCGGAGGAGGAGATTGCGGCGTTCACCTCGATTACACTCGTGCTGATTTCGGTAATCCTCACCGGCTTCGGGCTTTATCCGAAGGTCGCCAAGCACGGCGGAGCCGGCACTCTCGTTCCGATAACAGGATTTGCGAACGCAGTCGCCTCACCCGCAATCGAGTTCAAAACGGAGGGCTGGGTCCTGGGCGTCGGCACAAAAATCTTTGCCATCGCAGGACCCGTCATCCTCTATGGAACAGCCGCGGGAGTCGTGTATGGGGTGATTTACTTCATAATTTCGAGATTATAGCGCAAAAAAGCCGGGCTCGTGTGAGCTCGGCTTTGTGATATCTGAAATATTATCTGAGCGAAAGCAGTTCCACAACCCGCTTGTTCAGATGTTTTTCGATGGCTGTCAGCCTTTCCTCTGGAAGATTCAGGCTCGGATGCCTCGTGAACCTGAAGTTAATGAGCTGGCGCAGTTGCGACCTCTGTTTGGAACCGATAACCTCCCGGCAGACGTCCTCATAGGAAACACGGTAAGGATTGGCTCGTGTCCTGGCATATTCGTCCAGATTCCTGAAATCATCCGGCATACCGTAGTTGAAGAGGGACAAGCCGTTGTCAAAAATCGGGGCAGGTGAGATTATGTCGCCCGAGTGATTGTCACGAAGCAATCCGAAGTTTCCGAAATGCCGGTCTTCATTATAGATAACGGCGTCGAAAACCAGCATACTGCAAAGCTGTTCGTAAAAATCATCACCGAGACTCTTGTAGTAAGACAGGCACTCTGCAAGAGTTGTTTTTTTGAGAAGCCGTCCAATCGGGACAAAAGATGTATCGATGTCGGTGAAGAGCTTGCACTTTGAAGCAAGAATTCCCTTCCACCGCTCCAAATCGTACTGAACGCAGTCAAGACCCATAGCATTTGCAACCTGGCAGGCATAATATTCGCTATAAGGCTCGTTGCCGGTGTTTGCGGCGCCTTCGGTTCCGCCTTTGTAGAGATAAATTCCGTCGTCATCAATAAGGCGCCAGGCTTTTCTTAACATTCCGTTTGTCGTGAGCTCGGGTGAGGTGGAAAACGCCTCATCAGAACCGCCGATTCCGGTGTATGCAACAAGTGACAGAGCCTCGGAAAACCGGTT
>Ga0192276_1078_pt1 | contig 21649 bp, 17 predicted proteins | sample Koala_Koa24_I3_FD_131263 | JGI IMG/M metagenome (GOLD analysis project Ga0192276, IMG submission 131263) | Enriched cells from koala feces incubated with labeled cellulose particles, San Francisco Zoo, California, United States - Koala_Koa2-4_I3 ...
GGGGACGGCTACGACAGCACCAGCTATTTCCCGGCGGCCGGAATTGCGAAGCTTCTGAAGATGCAGTTGTACGCGGGTCTGAACCATCTGTACAGCGCGCAGGGCAAGGCGATTGCAAATCAGTATGGGGAGAGCCTGGAGGCGTGCATTGCGAGGGATAAAGCACTTGCCGCACAGATGGCAGCCTTTAAAGACGGGAAATGGAGCGGCATGGAGCGCGAAGAGCACATCGGCTTTGTGAACTGGAATGATGAGGATTACCGCTATCCGGTGCGCCATGTGATGACACTTCCGAATCATCCGCGTCTGGTTGTTTCGCGTGCAGACCGTACGGAGACTTTTACGAATCAGTACTTTCCGGTACCGCTGGTGATCGATGATTTCCAAAATGCGGGAGTCAACGAGGTTATTCTTGAGGTGGCAAACGGCGGACAGGGCGCGGTTGACTGGAAAATTGAGGGACAGAATGACTGCTTCGCGATTACGCCGTCAGAGGGAAGCACGGAGCTGCTCACGGAAGTGCGGATCCGATTCCTGCGGGAGAAGCTTCCGGCAGCCGGCGTCCATCGCGAAGCGATCTCGAAATGGACGCCGCAACCTGCCGCCGACCAGCGGGAGGGGGCGATACCAGCAGAAAAAGATCTTGTGGAATTTCGCTGTGCGGTAGTCGCCGGAAGGGAGCGTGTGCCGTTGCTCATCCGGGCAGGAATAAAAGATCTGAGCGCTGTTCCGGAAGGGGCTTTTCTGATTCAGGACGGCGTCTGCGTCTGGAACGCGTGTGATTTTACAGAAAGCAGCTGCCGCCTGGAGGAAGGAGTCGGAGCAGCATTCCAGGTTTTGAAAGAGTACGGAAAATATGGGTCGGCGGTGAAGGTATTTCCGACTACGGCGATTTTCGGGGAAAATGACTGGAACGAAGGCAGTGCTCCGTCTCTTACCTGGGAGGTCTGGGCAGAAGAGGCCGGAGAATACACTCTGACACTGCACACTTCTCCGGCGAATCCGCTTGTCTATGGCGGAATGCTCCGGCTGGGCGTTTCCGTCAATGGTCAGAAGGCGGAAACAGTGAACATCACCGGCGACGGTTATCGGGGCGGAGATCCGGGCTGTGCCGACTGGTGCCAGGCGGTGCTTGATCAGGAGCACAGGGCGGATGCGCGCGTAAGTCTGCGGGAAGGCCTGAACCGGATTACCGTTTACGCGGGAGACGCAGGGATTGCCCTGGAGCGTTTCACGCTGGTAAAAGAGGGAACGAAGCTTCTGCCGTCCTACCTGGGTCCGGACGTCAGCTATCGGAAGTAAAGTACATATCTTATACGTGCAAATCGAGCGAAGGCTTTCGGCCGGGCTCGCCGCGCCAGGCGTAAAACGGCGGCAGCTGTGGTACCTTATGTGCCTGTGCGCATAATCAAAGAAAGGAGAAACGAAGCTATGGATGGAACAATGAAAACAGCAGTCATGACCGACATCCGCAAGGTGGAAATCCAGAGGAGGCCAATCCCGGTACCCAAGGAGGATGAAGTCCTGGTAAAAATCGAGTACGTGGGGATCTGCGGCTCTGACCTGCACTATTATGAGGCGGGGAGAATCGGAGATTTTATCGTGGAGCCGCCGTTTGTACTCGGACATGAGGCGGGCGGTACGGTTGTCGAGGTTGGCGAAAATGTGCAGAACCTGAAGGTCGGCGACCGTGTAGCACTGGAGCCCGGCAAGACCTGCGGCCACTGTGAATTTTGCAAGCAGGGAAAATACAACCTGTGCAAGGATGTCGTTTTCTTCGCGACGCCGCCGGTGGACGGCGTTTTCCAGGAATATGTGGCGCATGAGGCGGGGCTGTGCTTTAAGCTCCCGGATAATGTAAGCACGATGGAAGGAGCGCTGATTGAGCCGCTGGCAGTCGGTATGCACGCGGCAAATCAGGGGGATGCACACCTGGGACAGACGGCGGTTGTGACCGGCGCAGGCTGCATTGGCCTGGTATCTCTTCTTTCTCTGAAAGCGAGAGGCGTCTCTAAGGTCATTGTTGTGGATGTGATGGATAAACGCCTGGAAAAGGCAAAAGCGCTGGGGGCGGATGAGGTAATCAACGGCGCGAAAGAAGATACAGTGGCACGGATTGCTGAAATCACCGGCGGCGCAGGCTTTGACCTGGGCATTGAGACGGCTGGTTCGCAGATTACGGCGCAGCAGCAGATTCGCGCGGCAAAGAAAGGCGCGACCATTGTCTTTGTGGGCTACAGTCCGTCCGGGGATATGACGCTTCCGATTGGGACGGCGCTTGACAAAGAGCTGACGTTCAAGACGGTGTTCCGCTATCGCAATATCTATCCGATGGCGATTGATGCGGTATCTTCCGGTAAAATTCATATTAAAGATATTGTAACGAATTATTTTGAACTGGACGACATTCAGAATGCGCTGGATTCCTGCGTGGATAATAAGGCAGAGATCGTAAAAGGCGTGATTAAGGTAAATTAAAAGGGAACGAACATTTTTTACACACCCGGGAGGCTGGCTGTTTGCTGGCTTTTCCCGGGTTATTCACATTATCCACACTTTTATTCACACCGCGAACTGGGAGGAAAGGGGAAAGGTTTGTGGATAACAAGATTTACATAATTATTCGACAGAAACCGTCATTTTTGGGGGCTTGAATTTGTAAAAGTGAATTATTGTCAACCAGTTATCCACATTATCCACATTATCCACAGGATAAGTGGCTGGGACAACCGTTTGCTTCTGTGGAAAAGTATCGGTTCTCATTTTGGGAGAATTATGTTATACTCTTTCACAGATGAAAAGGAAGGTATCGGTTTGGGCTGGCATCGCAGCCTGCAGTACCAGAGAGGCGGAATCCGGAGGCAGTGAGCATTTCTTTTTTCCCGGATTCTGTAAGAGAAAATGGACAGGGAAGGCGTGCAGTGATGAAAATATATACAGATAATCCGGAAGGATCTACGGTGATTCAGAATTCGTTTATTGACCAGTATATGCCCCATGCGAATGGGGAGTTTGTCAAAGTTTATCTGTATCTGCTCCGCTGTGCAAACAGCGGGCGGGAGCTGTCCCTCTCCTCGATTGCGGATGTATTTGAACACACGGAAAAGGATGTTCAGCGGGCGCTGACCTATTGGGAGCGGCAGAACCTGCTTCGTTTAAAGCTTTCCGCAGATGGGACACTGGAATCGGTGACGTTCCTGGATCCGGGGTATTATTCTACGCCGGTGATTCTTGCTGATGCACTGCAGGAGACGTCAGACCTCTACAGCGACGGTATGACTTCTTACTGCGATCCATGCCGCGGTGACAAGCGCGAAGCGCACACAAAATGGCCGCTGCAAGCGGCCGGGCAGCAGCCGGAGTTCAGTACTGGCCAGGATGACAGCGGAAAGGAGCAGGAGGAGGCAGGCGCCCATGCCCAGGAGGCGGTGAAGCCGGATGAGTCTTCCCGGGAAGCCACCCCGATGCTTTCCCAGCTGGAATTGTCGGTGCAGGAGAATATCCGGGAGCTTTACTTTGTGGCGGAGCAGTATCTGAAGCGCCCTCTCTCTGCGACCGAACAGCAGGATTTTGTTTATTACTATCATACGCTTGGATTTTCGACGGATCTGATTGAGTATCTGCTCGAGTATTGTATTATGCGCGGCTCTTTCAGTCATTTTTATATGAATAAGGTCGCGCAGGGCTGGGCGGAAGCCGGGGTTACGACTGTGCAGGAGGCCAAGAAGACGTCGATCCTTTACAATAAAAACTATTTTTCTGTTATGAGAGAATTCGGCCTCAAAGGCCGGAATCCGGCACAGGCGGAGCAGAAGATGATCGACCACTGGTTAAAAGAGTACGGCTTTGATCTGGACCTCATACTGGAGGCCTGCCGACGCACGATCTTGCAGATACATGAGCCGAATTTTCAGTATGCGGACAAGATTTTATCCGAATGGCACACAGCAGGCATTCATACGATGAGAGAAGTGGAAGCTGCGGACGCAAAATGGGAGCAGGAGCAGAGCGCGAAGAAAAACGCCCGGAAGTCTGCCCAGAATACTGGACATTCCGCCGGAGCAGGACGGTTTAACAATTTCTCACAGAGAGAGTATAATTATGACAATCTGGAGAAGAAGCTGTTCGGCCAGCCGTGAGCAGTGTTTTTTCAGAAAATCTGAACGGATCAGGGGGTGAAAAGGTATGGGACTGACGAATGCGCAGTATGATGAGATTATGCGGGATTATCAGCGACGCCAGAACCAGGCGCGGCAGGAGCTGCATGAGCGGGAGAAGGAGACCTATCAGCGGATACCGGAGTTGTCTGCGCTGGATGCACAGATCGCAGCGGCGAGTACCGCGTGTGCGCGTGCACTGCTTGCTGAGCCGGGGGATGTGAGTTCTCCGTCGTCCATTGCTTCGCTTCGCGCACAGATTGAGAAAATCAGTGAGAGAAAGGCACAGCTTTTGCGGGAAAATGGTTTCTCAGAGGATTATCTGACGCCCCACTATCAGTGCCCGGACTGCCAGGATACCGGATATATTGGGCAGGAAAAGTGTCACTGCTTTCGGCAGGCGACGATTGACCTGCTCTACACGCGGTCGAATTTGCGTGAAAACATCCGGGAAGAGAATTTTTCCGATTTTTCGCTGGAATACTACTCAGAGACGATAAAAGATCCATCTACCGGCCTTACTGCGGCAGCGCTGGCAGCGCGTGCCCTGAGCGAGTGTCAGCGTTTTGTGCGGGAGTTTGACGAAGAAGCCGCCGCGAACCTGTTTCTTTCCGGAGATACCGGGCTTGGCAAGACATTTCTCTCCCATTGTGTAGCCAACGCGCTGCTTGCGAGCACTCATTCTGTGATTTATTTTTCCGCGTTTCGGCTTTTTGAACTGTTGGCAGATTCTTCTTTCGGACGTACGGATGAGAGCGAGGCGAGTGAGCTGGAGCGGCATATTTTTGAATGTGATCTTCTGATTATCGACGATCTCGGAACAGAGCTGGTGAATTCCTTTGTCGCTTCCCGTCTGTTTCTGATTCTGAACGAACGGATTTTGCGCCGGAAAAGCACCATGATTTCGACGAATCTCTCCCTGGCGGCGATTTCTGAACGCTATTCGGAGCGGGTGTTGTCCCGGATTTCCAGCGATTACCGGATGCTGCGGCTGGTTGGAGATGATATCCGGATTCAGAAAAAGCTTGCCGCGCGGCAGAGAGAATAAAAGGATCAAAGCATATGTTTTGAAAAAAGATCGCTATGGAGACTTGACCGCGTGAGGTTTTATGGTATGATGGAAGCGGTTTTTACTGCAAGAGAATAGTGAAACGCATGCGATTACGAACAGATTTTACGGAAGAATACCTGCTTTGCGCAGTGCAGGTTTGAGGAGGAAAAAATGCAGACTGGCTATGAGCGGAATCTGGATTCGATCCCGGTCGGGGATCTGGGCATTATCGCGCTGAAAAGCTGCGAGGAGCTGGGCAGGAAGATTGATGCCCATATTGTCAACTGGAGATCGGAGCGTGTACATGAACACCAGGGCAGCCCGCTGCTTTTGGGCTATGATAAATCTTCTTATCTGGTGAGTACGGATGTGCCGCGCTTCGGCTCTGGTGAGGCGAAGGGGCAGGTAAATGATTCCGTGCGCGGCAAGGATATCTATATTTTGGTGGACGTGTGCAATTACAGTCTCACCTATTCTTTGAGTGGCTATACGAACCGGATGTCGCCCGACGACCATTATCAGGATCTGAAGCGTGTGATTGCCGCGATTGGCGGCAAGGCGCGTCGGGTCAATGTCATTATGCCGTTTCTTTATGAGAGCCGCCAGTTTACGCGGGCGGGGCGCGAATCCCTGGACTGCGGGATTGCCCTGCAGGAGCTGGCGAAGATGGGCGTGGAAAATATTATTACGTTCGACGCGCATGACCCGCGGGTGCAGAATGCGATCCCGCTTCACGGGTTCGAGACGGTTCTTCCGGTTTATCAGTTTATCAAAGGGCTGTTCCGGGCGGCGCCGGACCTGACGATCGATCCGGAGCACCTGACGGTGATCAGCCCGGACGAGGGAGCGGCCGGGCGCGCGATTTATATGGCGAATCTGCTTGGCGTAGATATGGGGATGTTTTACAAGAGACGCGATTACGCGCGCGTAGTGGACGGGAAGCACCCGGTTGTCGCGCATGAATTCCTCGGCAGAGACATCGAGGGGCAGGATGTGGTTCTCATTGACGACATGATTGTCAGCGGCAACAGTATGATTGATGCCGCCAGACAGCTGAAAAAGAGAAAGGCGAAGCGCGTTCTGATCTGTGCGACATTTGGCCTGTTTACGAAGAGTCTGGAGAAGTTCGACAAGGCGTATGAGGAGGGGCTTTTTGACGCGCTGGTGACGACGAATCTGGTCTACCAGTCGCCGGAGCTGCTCGCGAAGCCTTATTATACCGGCTGTGACCTGAGCAAATACATTGCGCTGATTATTGATACGCTGAATCATGACGGTTCCATGAGAGATCTGCTCACGCCGACCGCAAGGATTAATAAATTCCTGGCAACGCGCAGGAAAAACGGATAGAAGATAAAATGTCAAAAGCCGCCTCTGGTTTTACAGGGGCGGCTTTTCTGTTCAGGACCACGAGAGGAAGGCAGTGGCTCTGTTATTTACAGTATATCATTGTCCCAGCAGTTTCTCTCCGATTCGCACGACATCCCCTGCGCCCATCGTGATCAGCAGGTCGCCGGGAAGGCAATTCTCCAGCAGGAAAGTCTCTATTTCATCAAAGGTCGGAAAATACCAGGCTTCTTTTCCTTTTTCTTCAAGCTTTTCACGCAGCAGATCGGAGCTGACACCGAGCGTGTCTTTTTCCCGTGCCGCATAGATATCAGCCAGCACAACCTTATCTGCCAGTGTAAGCGCATCCACAAATTCATCGAGCAGCGCTTTGGTGCGCGAATAGGTGTGAGGCTGGAATACACACCAGATCCGCTTTGCCGGGAACTGATGCGCCGCACGCAGCGTTGCACGGATTTCGGTCGGATGATGTGCGTAATCGTCGATGATCGTTACACCGCCGATCACACCTTTTTTCTGGAATCGCCGGTCTGTGCCGGTAAAACTGGAAAGCCCCTCTGCGATGCAGCTTGCCGGAACCCCAAGCAGATCCGCGCAGGCGATCGCCGCGGCTGCGTTCCCTACATTGTGCTCACCAGGCACGTTCAGGGTAAAATGGCCAAAGAGCCTGTCAGAATGATACAGATCAAAGCTGGCACAGCCCATCGCATCCCAGGTGAGAGCTTCCGCGTGATAGTCGCCGCAGCCGGTGCCAAAGGTCACAACCCGGCAGCGAAGCCCGGCAGTAGAGGTATCCAGATCTGGCACCTGCGCATGGATAATGAGTGTTCCTTCCGGCGGAATTTTCTCCGCAAACAATCGAAAGGAATGACGGATGTCATCGAGGTCTTTGAAAAAGTCGAGATGATCCGCGTCAATATTCAGAATCAGCCCGTACAGAGGAGTCAGATGAAGAAAACTGTTTGTGTACTCACAGGCTTCGGTAAGGAAGCAGTCGGAATTGCCGACCCGTACATTTCCGCCGATTGAGGGGAGAATGCCGCCGACTGAGATGGTCGGATCCATTTCCCGTGCCATCATGATATGGGCAAGCATGGAAGTGGTCGTTGTCTTCCCATGGGTGCCGGCAACGGCTACAGAGGTCGGATAATTGTCCATCAGCTGTCCGAGAAGCTCCGCGCGGGACATCATAGGAAGCTTTTTTTCCACTGCGGCCGCGTATTCCGGGTTATCCGGATGGATCGCTGCTGTGTATACAACCAGGTCAATATCATCTGTTATGTTCGCGGCACTTTGCGGAATCGCAATCTGTGCCCCCAGGCCGGTCAGCCATGCGGTCAGTTCACTGTTTCTGGAATCCGACCCGGTCACTGTAAAATGACGGTTCAGGAGCACCGCCGCCAGGCCGCTCATACTGATGCCGCCGATGCCAATAAAATGAATGTGGATCGGCTGCGAGAAATTTATCTGATACATTTTATAAAACTCCTTCTGTATGGATATGAAAGCCCTGCTGTATTGAATCATTCGTATCTGTTCAGTACTTTCACAGTTATGAAAGAATCAAAGAGATTCGCCTTACCTTATCTGATTATACTCAGTTTTTTCCAAATGTCTATCAGAAAAAAACAGGAGAAAAGAAATGACGAAAACGGAAGAAAAATGAAAACATATGGTACTGAAAAGTAACAACCATATTTATTTGGCTCGTTATTTATCATAAATACCATGAAAAAATATAGAAATTATTGTAAAAAATGTTCACTATTTAAAAAAGGTGTGGTATAATTTGCCCTAAGGAGGACCAGCAAAGCTGGTGGATCCCTTAGCGCTATGCTTGAACAAATCTTTGACTGCAGAGGTGATAACGTGATTAAGAAAGAAATGATAGCAATGCTGCTGGCAGGCGGGCAGGGAAGCCGCCTGGGTGTGCTGACCTCGAAGGTGGCAAAGCCGGCGGTTGCTTTTGGGGGAAAATACCGGATCATCGATTTTCCGCTCAGCAACTGTATTAATTCCGGCATTGACACCGTCGGTGTTCTGACTCAGTATCAGCCCCTTCGCCTGAACAGCCACATCGGCATTGGTATTCCGTGGGACCTTGACAGAAACGTGGGAGGAGTGACCGTCCTTCCGCCCTATGAGAAGGTGGGAAAGACAGAATGGTACACCGGTACTGCGAATGCGATCTATCAGAACCTTACTTACATGGAGTCTTTCCATCCTGATTATGTCCTGATTCTGTCAGGCGATCATATTTATAAGATGGATTATGAAGTGATGCTTGACTATCACAAGGCGCACAATGCGGATGTCAGCATTGCCGTTATGCCTGTTCCGCCGGAAGAGGCCAGCCGGTTTGGCGTGGTTGTTACGGACGGAAATGGCCGCATCCTTGAATTCCAGGAAAAACCGGATCAGCCGAAGAGCAACCTCGCATCCATGGGAATTTATATTTTTACGTGGAAAGCCCTGAAAGAAGCGCTTTTAGCCCTTTCAGAACAGAGCGGGTGTGATTTCGGAAAGAATGTGATCCCATACTGCCATGAAAAAGGCGAGACGCTCGTGGCCTATGAGTTTAATGGTTACTGGAAGGATGTTGGCACTCTTGGATCGTATTGGGAAGCCAATATGGAGTTGATTGACATTATCCCGGAATTCAATCTTTATGAGGAATTCTGGAAGATTTACACGAAGAATGACATCCTGCCGCCGCAGTTTGCCTCAGCTGATTCTGTGATTGAGCGCTGCCTGGTGGGGGATGGCTCCGAGATTTATGGGAAGGTTTATAACACGATCGTCGGCTGCGGTGTGGTGATTGAGGAAGGCACAGTAGTACGTGACTCCATCATTATGCAGAATACGGTTATCCGGGCTGGTTCTGAAATCAATAAGGCGATTATTGCTGAAAATGTGATCGTTGGCGAACACGTGAGGATGGGAGTCGGGGAAGAAGTGCCGAACCGTGAAAAACCATCGGTGTATTCGTTTGGACTGGCAGTTGTAGGAGAGAATTCCGTGATTCCGGCCGGTGTGACGATCGGAAAAAATACGGCGATTTCGGGGGCGACTGTGCCGGAAGACTATCCAGGCGGATGGCTTGGGTCAGGAGAAACACTGAATCGTCCTGAAAGATCCGGAGAGGCAGGTGGTGCGTTATGAGAGCGGTAGGCATGATTTTAGCCGGAGGCAATAATTATCGAATGAAGGAGCTCTCAAACCGGCGCGCGATTGCGGCGATGCCGATTGCCGGAAGCTTTCGGGCAGTGGATTTTGCACTCAGCAGTATGTCCAATTCGGGGATTCAGAAGGTGGCTGTGCTGACGCAGTTTAATTCCAGATCGCTGGATCAGCATCTGAACTCCTCCAAATGGTGGGATTTTGGGCGAAAGCAGGGCGGACTGTTTATTTTTCCGCCGATGCTGACGACGGACAACAGCTACTGGTACCGTGGAACAGCAGACGCGATCCATCAGAACCTGGATTTTCTGAGGCAGTGCCATGAACCGTATGTCGTGATTGCGTCCGGGGATGGCATTTATAAGCTTGATTATGGAAAAGTACTGGAATACCATATCGCGAAAAAAGCGGATATCACGGTGATCTGCAAGGAATTTCCGCCGGATGAGGACGTTACCCGGTTCGGGCTGGTGCAGATGGATGAGGATAACCGGATCATTCAGTTTGAGGAGAAACCGATGGCTGCCGTGTCGCACACCGTCTCCTGCGGAATTTATGTGATTCGCCGCAGACTGCTGATTGAACTGATTGAACAGGCAGTGTACGAGGGAAGGCATGATTTCGTGCGGGATGTCCTGATCCGCTACAAGGACGTCAAGCGGATCTATGGATATGTGATGGAGGACTATTGGAGCAATATCGCTTCCGTAGATTCTTACTACCGGACCAACATGGATTTCCTGAAAAAGGAAGTGCGGGACTTTTTCTTCCGGCAGCATCCGGATGTTTACTCGAAGGTGGATGACAACCCGCCTGCCAAGTACAATCCGGGGAGCAACGTGCGCAACAGCCTTGTCGCCAACGGCTGTATTATCAACGGTACCGTGGAGAATTCAGTAATCTTCAAGAAGGTATTTGTTGGAAACAATTGTGTAATTAAAAATTCGATTGTATTGAACGACGTCTATCTGGGCGACAACACATACCTGGAAAATTGCATTGTGGAGAGTCGCGGCACAATCCGTACGGATTCCCGCATTGTGGGTGAGGACGGAGTGAAAATTGTAATCGAGTCAGATGACAGATATACGATGACAGGAATGTGAAACCACAGGCAGCTGGCGTTTTCTGCCAGGTATAAGAGAAAAAACAGAAGATCTGCGTTAGACCGCCCGGCCGGATTGGAGCGCGGGCGGGAAACGCACAGCGAAAGACATGGGGGAAAGGACATGACTATTACTGACGTAAGAGTAAGAAAAGTAGCGAAAGAGGGCAAGATGAGGGCTATCGTGTCCATCACGCTGGATGAGGAATTTGTAGTACATGATATTAAGGTAATTGAAGGGGAGAAAGGGCTGTTTATTGCGATGCCCAGCCGCAAAGCGGCGGATGGGGAATATCGCGATATCGCCCATCCGATTAATTCAGAGACACGTGAGAAAATTCAGCAGATTATCTTAGCGGAATACGAAAAGACAGCGGCCGAAGAGCCGCAGAATGAATGAGACGCACAGGCGGTAGTTCCAGGGAAACAGGAGCTGCCGCCTTGGCTTTTCCCTGTATTTATTTGCCGATTGCGGAAACAATTCCTTGCAAGGCCGCCATGGGAATGATAAAATGGTACGGATGATAAAAAGAGCAGAAGAACAGGAAAATAAGGGGAATATAGCATGAGTTTTTTTCCGGAAGACAGAGAAAGGGAAGCAGAAAAGGAAAAAGAAAGATCTGCGGAAAAGGGAGAGATAAGAGAAGAAGATACCGGAACGGACATGGAAAAAGAAGCAGAGATAGACGGAGAACTGCCGGATGAGAATACAGAGCAGGAGCTCCTGATTCAGACGCTGGAGAAGCGCAGCCACAGACGGTTTCTCGATGGGATGCTTTTGGGCATACTGCTGGCTGCTGCAGCGATGTGTGCGGGCTTGTTTGCGCCGCGTATCATCCGGAATCTGCTTGGGCAGGGAAATCCGGGGGCGGAGGTGCTGACCAGCAGCAGTACACTTTCCAAGCTGGCGGAAGTGCAGGAGATTATTGAGGCTTACTACCTCGATGAGGTGGATGGCGAATACCTGGAGGCGTATTTGTTTAAGGGGATAGCGGCCGGGCTGGATGATGATTACGCGAATTATTACACGGCGGAGGAGCTGTCATCCGTGGTGGATTCGACAAATGGGGAGTATTATGGGATCGGAGCGTCCATCGGGACAGACACGGAGACGGGCGAGTTTTATGTCGGCGAGGTCTATGAGGACAGTCCCGCTAAGGAGGGCGGTCTGCAGATCAACGATGTGGTGCGCGCAGTGGATGGTGAGACAGTAGAAGAGCTGACGCTGACAGAACTGGTATCGCTGATTAAGTCAAAGGATACATTTACTATGCTGGTATACCGTCCGGAGACCGGGGAAGAGCTGGAGCTCACGATTACCTGCGGCGATGTGACGCCGACCTATGTGACGTATGAGATGAAAGAGAACCAGATTGGTTATTTGAAGCTGACGGAATTTACCGCGAGCGCGGTGGAACAGTTCCAGGAGGCGGTAGAGGATCTGAACAGCCAGGGGATGGAGGCATTGATCGTTGATCTGCGTGACAATCCGGGCGGCCTGCTCACATCCGTCTGCGACATTCTGGATGAGATTTTGCCGGATGACAGCCTGATCGTCTATACCGAAGACAAAAATGGAAACCGCGAGGAATATACGGCTGAAGGAGAGCCGAGTGTGACCTGTGAGGTTGCGGTGCTGGTCAACAATGGGAGTGCGAGCGCATCGGAAATTTTTGCGGGGGCAATCCAGGACTACGGGCTCGGCCCGATTATTGGCACACAGACGTATGGAAAAGGTGTTGTGCAGAAAACCTACTCCCTTTCGGACGGGTCTGCATTTAAGCTTACAGTGGAAAATTATTATACGCCGAACGGCCAGGAGATAGATGGCAATGGTATTACGCCGGACGTCGTTGTGGAGGAGGATGCACAGGATGGGACAGCGGCAGAAGAAACAGAAGCCGGGGCAGAAAGCCTGACAGAGGAAAATGATGCGGTTCTGGCGCGCGCACTGGAGGAGTTGACAGAATAGAATGGAAAACAGAATTATTTTTCGCGAAAAACTGACAGAGCTAAAAGAAGCTGCGGAGCAGTCGGGCGGGGTCCTGACCAAGCCGCAAATCCGGGAACTGTTGAAGAACATGCCGCTTGAGGAAAATCATTATCAGTTAATATTTGATTACCTTGCGGAACAGAACATCCGTGTGGTAGAATCAGAGGAAGAGGTCAGCGATGGCCTGGAGCAGGCGGAACCGGACGCGGAACAGCCAGACGAGGAAGAACGGCGCAGCCTGTCGTTCTACGTAGAAGAGCTGGAGGCGCTTTCTGAAATTGATGATGCCGGGGAGCTTCGGCTGCTGGAGGATATTCGCGCCGGGGATGCCGGAGCGAAAGAACGCCTGATTGGAATTTATCTTCCATTGATTTGTTCGATGGCCGAGGAATATGGGGAAGACGCGCTGCCGTCGGAGGATCTGATTCAGGAAGGGAATCTGGGACTGCTCTCAGCAGTGAATTCCCTGGGAGAATTTAAAAATGCGGCGGCCTGCCGTGCGCATATTTTGAATAAGATTCGGGAAGCAATGGAGCAGGCGGTAAGCCAGGGTCAGGATAAGCATAAGATGGACGAGGGGCTGTTAAGCCGGATCAACCATCTGAATGAGGCAGTGCATAACCTGGAACGTGATTTGGGACACAAGGTTTCTGCGGAGGAGGTTTCCGCGTATCTGGAGATGCCGGTGGAGGAGATAGAAGATCTGCTGCGTGTGGCGGGAGACCAGATTGAGACGGATGTGTGAGGAAAGAAGTGCTTGTGTATATTGAGGGAGAGCAACTATAACGAACGCAGTATGGCGGGAATGTGAGCAGTAACGGAAAAAGAACGGAGGAAAACAAACCATGAAGAAAACGAAGATTATCTGCACCATGGGACCGGCATCAGACGACCGGGAAGTGATGAAAGCACTGGCGCTTAGCGGGATGGACATCGCGCGTTTTAACTTTTCCCATGGGACACATGAGGAACAGAAAGCGCGTTTTGATCAGTTAAAAAGCGTCCGCGCTGAGTTCAAAAAACCGATCGCGATTCTTTTGGACACAAAGGGTCCGGAGATCCGCACAGGTCTGCTGAAAAATGGCGGTCCTGTGACGCTTCAGAGCGGAGCTGAGTTTGTCCTGACCTCCGAGACAATCGAGGGCGACGAGACAAAAGTCTCTCAGACCTACCCGCAGCTGGCGCGGGATGTGAAGCCAGGCGATACGATCCTCATTGATGATGGACTGATCGGCCTGAAGGTAAAAGAGATTCATGGCGAGGATATCGTCTGTCTGGTAGAAAACGGCGGCAGCCTGGGACAGCGCAAGGGTGTCAATGTGCCAAATGTAAGGGTAAACCTGCCGGGTATCACAGACAAAGACCGTGAAGATATTCTTTTTGGCATTCAGGAAGGAATTGATTTTATTGCGGCTTCGTTTGTGCGCGACGCGGAGGCGATCAAAGAGATTAAGGCTATTCTGAAAGAGAACCACGCAGAACAGATCGGCGTGATCGCGAAGATCGAAAATGCGGAGGGGATTCAGAATATTGATAAGATTATTCAGGCCGCGGACGGCATTATGGTGGCGCGCGGCGACATGGGTGTGGAGATTCCGCCATATGACGTGCCACATGTGCAGAGGACGATTGTAGAAAAATGTAATAAAAAATATAAGCCTGTCATCATCGCGACCCAGATGCTGGATTCCATGATTCGTAACCCGCGTCCGACCAGAGCAGAAGTGACGGATGTGGCAAACGCGATTCGCGAGGGCACAGACGCGATCATGCTTTCCGGCGAGACCGCGGCTGGCAAGTATCCGCTGGAAGCGCTGAAAATGATGGTGCAGATCGCGGAGACGACCGAGAGCTATATGACGGATGAGGTCGTCACAAAAGAATTCTATGAGCTGCGCGGGGACGCGAACGTATCGAGTGCGGTCGGCCTGGCGGCGATCCGCACGGCGTTGAATGTGAAAGCAGACTGTATCGTGACTCCGACCATGACTGGGCAGACGGCTCGTCTGATGTCGACTTTCCGTGCGCCGATGCCGATTTATGCGATTTCCCCGAACGACTGGGCACTGCGGAGAATGCAGATATACTGGGGCGTGACGCCGCTGCAGGGCTATGCGGAGGATACAACGGAGCACATTATTTCTCATGCGATGTATATCGTGAAGCGCGACGGATACGTCAAACCGGGCGATATGGTAGTGCTCACAGCGGGCGATCCGGCGACCAATATGGTTAAGGGCAAAGGTGCGATGACGAACATGATGCATGTGATCCAGGCAAGGTAAAATGGCCGTTGCCGGTCACAAACATAAGAAAACCTTAATGAATTAGTGACAGGATTTTAACCGGCTTCTGCTAAACTGAGATTGCAGAAACTTCTTGCCGGATGGCAGAATGGAGACTGTGAAGCGGGCGTGACGTTTGATAAAAGGAGAAACAGAGTATGTACAACATTCTGGTTTGCGACGACGAGAAAGAAATTGTCGATGCGATTGAGATCTATCTGACGCAGGAAGGGTTTCGTGTGATCAAGGCTTATGACGGAGAGCAGGCGCTGGAGATTCTCAGGCAGCAGGAAATCCATTTGCTGATTCTGGATCTGATGATGCCGAAAATGGACGGCATTCACGCGATTATGAAGATTCGTGAGGAGAGCAGCATCCCCATTATTATTCTTTCCGCGAAGACGCAGGATACGGATAAGGTGCTGGGGCTGAACCTCGGTGCGGATGATTATGTGGCAAAACCGTTCAATCCGCTGGAACTGATCGCACGTGTGAAATCGCAGATCCGCCGTTATACGAATTTTGGGGCGGCAGCTGAGGCGGCGAGCACGGAGCAGGTTTATTCCACTGGCGGACTGGTGATTAATGACGACCGCAAAGAAGTCACCGTCGATGGAGAACCGGTGAAGCTGACACGGATTGAGTATAATATTCTGCTGTTTCTGGTAAAAAATAAAGGCAAGGTATTTTCAATCGACCAGATTTACGAGGAGATCTGGAAAGAGGAGGCGTTTGGCGCAGACAACACAGTGACGGTTCACATTCGCCACATCCGGGAAAAGATTGAGATAGACCCGAAAAACCCGAAGTATCTGAAGGTGATCTGGGGGATCGGATACCGTGTAGAGAATATCTGAGCCGCGGCAGCAAGGATAAAGGAGGCGCAGCAATACGAAACGAGTGATTTCGAAAAAACCGGTAAAAGCGCTTCTGATTTTGCTGCAGGCCGTGGCAGTCGGGGGAATTGTATTTTGCCTGTTTAGCATTGGCTTTTGGATGGAGGACTCCTGGAGTCTTGACGAGCTTTCCCAGAGCTATGAAGAGTCAGACCTTTTTTACCGGCAGGTAGAGGAAATCCTTTCAAATAAGATAGAAGGCCAGGATAATGCCCGGCTTCTGGAGACTAACGGGGAGCTCAACCTGGATCGGCAGATTGATATTCAGTCTTATGATGCCGTAGGCAATACCGTGCAGGACATGAATACCACTTATCTGCTGGGAGATCTTCTGGAGTTTTATGAGAATGGCGGCTGGCAGACTCTGCATGAGGCGATTGCCGCCGCATCAGGGGACGGCACACAGGATGCGGGGGAGCTTCTTGCGGAACAGTCGGGGACGCTGGAGACCATTACCCCGATGACCGGGATTACGCTGGAGGAGTGCTCTCACTGGTATTCGGATTCTTCCGGCTATGTAGAGAAGATGTACACGCTGCTTGATGAGACGGTGCTGGATCTTTATACACGTTATGTGGAATACACGACGGTTCAGGATGAAAGCTGGTCATCGGAGGCTCCGTCAAATTTGCTGTATTATATTGAAAATACGTCGACTGGCATAGTTTATACCAATATTTCTGCGGATTCCTATGAGGATGCGGTTACGGTCGCGGAGGCAGACGAGGAATATAGCAGTCTTTACGAGGGAGAACGTAGTTTTAATATCATGGTGTCCAATCCGGAGCGGGTTCTGAACTCTGCTGCATCGGAGTGGTTCCTTGGCAAACGTTTTGTAGCGACAAATGAAAAGGTTTACGTCGCAGTGAATCTTTCTTACCCGGTGAGCGATGAGCTGCGCACCTGGGCGGATTACTATGCGCAGAGGGAGACAATCATCCGGAATTCCGCCGTTGGCGCCGGCTTTTTTCTTGTACTGCTGGTGTTATGTTTTGCCGGCTCTGTGCTCGGCGTCCATCCGGAACTGCTGTGGGTGGACACGATTCCAACGGAACTGGCGGCAGGGATTTATCTGATTGTTGCGATTCTGTATACTTTGCTGGCGTCTGAGTGGAGCCAGATTACGACACTTTTTAACGGACAGGAGAAACTGCCGGGGGCGGTTCTGGCCGCCTCAGCCTGGCTGGTGTTTTTATCTGCGTGTCTGGGGCTTTTACGGCGTGTGCGCGCGAAAACGCTGTGGACGAATTCGGTAACCCGCACACTGATCCGAACCTGGAAACAGATTAATTCCGCACGCGCGGCTTCTGGGCAGCTGCTGTTTTTCTATATCGGATTTTTTATCCTGAATATTCTTTTCCTGCTTCTGTTTCGGCGTACCGGGCTGCTTCTGGTTATCCTTCTGGATATGGCAGTACTTTTGTATCTTTTGCGGGACATGGCCGGAAAACAAAGCATTTATGAGGGGATTCACCAGCTCTCTCAGGGCGATCTGAATTACCGGATTGACACATCGACGCTGTCCGGGGAATCTTTGAAGATGGCGGAAGCGGTCAACGAGATGGGAGAGAGCCTGAGCAAAGCACTGGAAGCGATTGTGAAAAATGAGCGTTTGAAAGCGGAATTGATCACGAATGTCTCGCATGATCTGAAAACGCCGCTCACATCCATTGTGAATTATGTTGATCTGCTGAAACGGGAAAACCTGCAGAGCCCGCGGGCCAGGGAGTATGTGGGAATCCTGGAGCAGAAGTCGCAGCGCCTGAAGCAGCTGACCGAGGATCTGGTAGAGGCGAGTAAAATCAGCTCGGGCAATGTCGAACTGGAAATTGTTCGCATGCAGGCGCAGAGCATCGTCATGCAGGCCTGCGGAGAGTTTGAGGAACGCTTAGAGGAACATCAGCTGACCATTACCTGGGATATGGAGAAGGAACCGGCCTATATTATGGCGGATGGCCGTCAGCTCTGGCGGGTGCTGGAAAATCTGCTTGGCAATATATGCAAATATGCGAAAGAAAATACAAAGGTGCAGGTAGCATTAAAGAGAACCCTGGCGGCCAATCAGGCGGTCGGGGAAGAAGTGATGATCATGCTTCAGAATGTGTCGCGGGAAAAGCTTACGATCGAGGCAGATGAACTGACCGGGCGCTTTGTGCGCGGAGACGCCAGCCGCAGTACCGAAGGAAGCGGCCTGGGCCTATCGATCGCACAGAATCTGACGGAACTTCTGGACGGACGTTTTGAACTTTCTACGCAGGAAGGTTTTTTTACCGTGTGCCTGTATTTCCCGATTGTGGGATAATGATTCAGAACAGCAGACCGCAGATCGATGCTGTTCTGAACTGTTACATCTAAAATTTCTGTGAAATTAAAGCGACATCCGTTGACATTCCCTTGAATTAGGCGTAAAGTTTCTTCCATATTTAGTAACAGTTTCAGATGGCATCCTAAAACAGGGAGATTTATGACAGTCTGTGTTAATTTGTTACCAGTAAAAGAGAATGCGAGGCGTTATGAATTATGAAACGGAAAATTTCAGATTTCTTTTCAAACTTTATGTCCGGACGGTATGGCGCGGACGATCTTTCCAGGTTTATGCTGGCATTGTGCCTGATACTTCTTGTGATTAATATTTTTACCAGCCAGCCGTTGGTTTATCTGTTGGCGCTGGTTCTTCTGGTGCTGAACTATTTTCGGATGTTCTCACGGAATTATATGCAGCGCAGCTCGGAGAATGAAAAGTATCTGAATATGACACAGGGGATACGGGATCGTTTTTCCAAGGCAGGACGGAAGGCGAAGGAATCAAAGGATTATCATATTTATAAATGTCCTTCCTGCGGCCAGAAGATCCGTGTTCCGCGCGGAAAGGGGAAGATCTGCATTACCTGCCCGAAGTGTCGAAATGAGTTTCAGAAGAAAAGCTGAAAGCGATGTTTGGATATGTTTATGTAAATGAACAGGAACTGAAGCTGCGGGAATATACGACCTATCGCAGCTTCTACTGCGGTCTGTGTCAGGAGCTCCATCGCCGCTATGGCAGGAGAGCGCAGATGGTGCTGAATTATGACACGACTTTTCTGGCAATTGTGCTGACCGGCCTGTATGAGCCGGAGACGATAACGGAGGAGAAGCGTTGTCTGCCCCATCCGGTACACAGACATCCGATTGCGAAAAATGACGCGATCAGCTATGCGGCGGATATGTGTGTACTGCTGGCATATCAGAAAGGGATGGATGACTGGGAGGATGAGCATAAGGTTTCCGGGCGCACGATAGCGGCGCTGCTTGGCTCTTCTTATCAAAAGATTGCGGCCGCTTATCCTCGTCAGGTGAAAGCAGTTGAGGAAAATATCCGCCTGCTTCATGAGGCGGAGGCGGGATGGAAAGATGGCAGGAAGCCGGATGGATTGTCCGCCGATATTGATTATGTGGCCGGGCTGACGGGGAATTTTCTGGGTGAGCTGTATGTGTGGAAGGACGACATCTGGCAGGACGACCTGAGACAGATTGGGTTTTATCTGGGAAAATTCATATATCTGCTGGATGCGGTGGATGATATTGAGAAGGACAGGAAGCGCGGCAATTACAATGTAATAGAAGCCGTATTTCGTTCAAATGGAATACCGGAAAACGAAGACATTTGGAAAGAGCCTTATAAAAGCGAGATTCAGAAAATTCTGACAGGAATGATGACGGAGGCTTCCCGCGCATTTGAACGTTTGCCTGTCCTGGAATATGCGCCGATCATTCGCAATATCCTGTATTCCGGAGTCTGGTGCAGGTATGCGGCGCTGCGGGATAAAGACGGAAAGAAAAAGAAAGAGCAGGAATCTGCCGCGCAGTAAAGAAGGCGTAATTTGTCCGCAATCAGCATAGCTGCTTGCGGGAAGGCGGGAGAGCCGTGCAATAAAAATCGCGCAAAAGCGCGATGGAGGAGATTATGAAAGATCCGTATGAGGTTCTGGGAGTACCAAGGAACGCTTCCGAGGAGGAAATAAAAAAAGCTTATCGAAAGCTCAGCCGACAGTATCATCCGGACGCGAATATTAACAACCCGAATAAAGCACAGGCAGAGGAAAAGTTCAAAGAAGTACAGCAGGCCTATCAGCAGATCATGTACGATAAGGAACATGGCGAGGGCAGCTATGAGGCCAAACAGGGCGGCGGCCGGTCTTCGTCTTCTTCTGGCGGTTACGGTGGTTATCGCGGTTATGGAGGCTATGGCAGTTACGGCGGTTATGGGCGGTCGGGAAGCAACAGTTATGGTTCTTCTGCAAGTGACGATCCGCATCTGCGCGCTGCGGAGAACTACATCCGCAGCAATCAGTTTGATCAGGCGATCAACGTTCTTAATGGAATCCAAAACCATAACGCTCGCTGGTATTATTTAAGTGCGCTGGCAAACTCCGGTCGGGGGAACAATGTTCTGGCTCTGGATCATGCACAGAAAGCCGTTCAGATGGAACCAAACAACCTGCAGTACCGCCAGCTTCTCTCTGAGATGGAAGGCGGCGGACGCTGGTATCAGTCTATGGGAGAAGAATACGGCAGTCCGATGTCGCACGGGGGCAATTATTGTACGAGACTTTGTCTGACATGGCTGATCTGCAGCTGCTGCTGCAGCGGCGGCGGAGGCATGCGCATGGGTATGCCAATCATGATGTGTTGTTAAAGTTTCAAAGTATAGTTATTCAGCACAGCAGGCCGCAGACCGCCTGCGATGCAGGCTATATGCCGCTAACGCGTCATATTCTCCGCTGCCGCTCCGGTCGGTGCTAAACGAGCGCCACTGGCGCTCAGCACCTGTGGCTTGATGGGCGTCTCCGTTTCACTTCGGTCGGCGCTAAGCGGACATCCACTGGATGTCCAGCGCCCGCCCATCCCGAAATGAAAATACAGACTTTAGCAGGTAAACCTGCACAGTCTGTTTTTTCATTTCGATGCTGTTCTGAACTGTTACAAAAAAACAGCCGCTGCAGATTTATCTGCGAACGGCTGTTTTTCCATCTCCTGTTTTTTACAGTGCGGAAGTGCAGTTCGGACACTTGGTGGCGTCCTTATGTATCTCGGATTTGCAGAACGGGCAGATTTTGGTGACTGGTTCTGGCGCAGGCGCAGGTTTGTGAAGCTTATTAATGCCTTTTATTACGAAGAAGATGACCAGCGCGGTCAGCAGAAATTCAACGATCATCTGGATGAAATTACCATAAGCGATAACAGACGCGCCAGCTTCCTGCGCGGCTGCCAGTGTTGAATAAGAATTGCCATCGAGCGGGATCATCAGATCCGTGAAATTGATTCTGCCGGTCACCAGTGTGACGATTGGCATCACGATGTCGTTAACCAGTGAAGACACGATGTTGCTGAACGCTGCGCCGATGATGACGCCGACAGCCATGTCGATTACGTTGCCTCTCATAATAAAGGCTTTGAATTCATCTACCAGTTTACTCATTTTTTCCTCCTGAAATTCATTGTGGTAGCTTCCGGTCACACCTGCAGAGCCAGAGAACGCCTTTTTTCTGACAGAATGTGGCTATACGACGGTTCCTTAATATATGATTAGTAACTATTCAGAACAGCAGACCACAGACCGCCTGCGATGCAGGCTATATGCCGCTAACGCGTCATA
>Ga0192276_1079_pt1 | contig 21338 bp, 26 predicted proteins | sample Koala_Koa24_I3_FD_131263 | JGI IMG/M metagenome (GOLD analysis project Ga0192276, IMG submission 131263) | Enriched cells from koala feces incubated with labeled cellulose particles, San Francisco Zoo, California, United States - Koala_Koa2-4_I3 ...
ATAGCTTTTTCCGGCAAGGTAAACGGCGTCTGCTCCGAAGAGAAGTGCGGCATCAAGCCGCTCTTCGTCACCGGCAGGAGAAAGGATTTCAATCTCAGACATGTTGTTCACCTCACATAATTCCCAAGAGCTCGCAGTTGGCGACATGCTCGTCATAAGTCGAAGCGAAGTATGCAATTCCTGTTTCCGGGTCGGTGCAGAAGTAATAGTAATAGGTTTCGTCTGCATATAAAACAGCGTTTATTGCATCCTCGCCGGGATTGCATATAGCTCCGACGGGAAGCCCAATACAGGTATATGTGTCGTAGGCATCGCACATAGTTTGCGATGAAACTGTCATCACCTGAGTTATGATGTTGTCGATATACGCCGTAGTTGCGTCAGACTGTAGTCTTGGGTATGATTCCGGGTTATTGAGTCTGTTTATGAATACTGATGCAACAGCAGGCATATCGTCTGTACTTCCTGCTTCCTTCTGGACAATCGAGGCGAGAATCACGACATCTTCCAAAGAGTAACCAATCTCTTCTGCACGTGCGATAACCTCGGAATTCAGGATTTCATCGGTTCTTTCTCTTATCTTCTTGGCGACGTTGTATGCCGTATCTCCGACGTAGAATTCGTATGTGTCCGGGAACAGGAAGCCCTCATACTTATAGAGCTTCAGACTTTCTGAAGATACATACTGTTCATAGTCATATCCAAATACAGTTGAGTTGAAGGTGTAGACAAACTCGTCTGCATCGCATACACCGTTATTTTCGAGTAACTGTGCGGCTTCGTAAAGAGTGATGCCTTCAATAAACGTAATAGTAACCGTTTCTTTCGATTCCCTGGCTTCCATCAGGTCGTCTATAATGTCAGCATAGCTCATGTTGTAGGCGACATCGAGGTCGCCGGGATACATGTTGCCATCTGCGCCCATAATTTTGGCAAATGCGACAAATACCTCTTTATACTGGATAACGCCCTCATCATAAAGCTGGTCGGCAATATTCCATGTTGACGAGCCTTCCTCAATATAGATGGTAAATTCGTTGTCATTGCTTTCGATTCCGAGAACATCTCTTATAACAACTATTATGAAAAGAGAAATCAGAATCGAAATGCACAAAACAAGGGTCGCCAGAACTATGCCGCCGTAAACGGTGTAATTTCTTTTCTTGCGCTTCTTTTTCTTTTTGCGAGGCTTTTCTGCATTCCTGACAGAAGCCTCCTCTGATTCATCCTCATCAGGTACCAAGCCGGTTCTTCCGTGCTGAGACTGAAATGTGCCAAAGTTGAACACGTTAGTCTGACCGGAGACGCTGTCAGAATCTATCTCTTCATCAAGGCGCACTGCAGTATTTATAACCGAGGTTTTTGAAATATCAACAGCCTGCTCTGAAGTGGTATTTTGCGCTTGTGTGGAACGAGGTTCATTCAGAATTGAAGAGAGAAGCTCATCAATATTTTCGTAGTTATTTTTATCGCTCATATTTCACCTTTGTGTCGGAATCCTGACAGATTAAATATCAAAATCAATCTTGCGCTGTCTTACATTGAGAGAGTCCATCAGCTCGTCAGCCTTTTCTTTGGAGATAAGCTTTGAAACTATCGCATAGGAAAATTCAAGTGCCGCACCCATTCCGCAACCAGTGATGATATTTCCATCAACGGCAACTGCTGTGTCGAGGACTTCAGCACCGATGAGTTCTTTCTCAAAACCGGTGTAGCAAACGGCTTTCTTGCCTTTAAGAAGCCCTCTGTGTCCGAGAATAGACGGAGCGGCGCAAATCGCAGCTATGGGAAGATTCTTTGTCATGCAGATATCAATCGCCTGCTTAACAAGTACGCTTTTTTCAAGATTATCCGTTCCGGTTTTACCTCCTGGAAGAATAATCATCTCGATATCATCAGACAGATAGTAATCAATATCCGCAATATCAGCCTTCACGGTTATTGCATGAGAACCGTGTATCTGGGTTTTACCGCCAATACCAATAGTTCTGACTTCCTTTCTGCATCTTCTGAGGCAATCAATCGGAGTCAGTGCCTCTACCTCTTCAAAACCGTCTGCAAGAAAACAAAGTATCATAGTTATTCACCTTTCGTAGCATTAATCAGTTGTTCTTCGGCGTCTTTAAGCACTGTTTCTGTAATATTGTCGCCGCCCAATATTCGTGCTATTTCGTATTAGCGCTCATCGAAATCAAGATGAGTTACGTCTGTTACCGTTCTGTCGCCCGATTCGTGCTTTTCTATCAGCATGTGGTCGTCCGCCATGATTGCAATCTGTGCCAGGTGTGTCACGCATATGACCTGATGCTTTGCCGATATTTCCCGAAGCTTTATTCCTATCTTCTGTGCGGCTCTGCCGCTGACACCTGAATCGATTTCGTCAAATATAAGAGTAGGAATTGCGTCTCTGTCAGCAAGAACCGTCTTTAAGGCAAGCATGATTCTCGAAAGCTCACCGCCTGATGCAATCTTCGCAAGAGGCTTTGGCGATTCGCCTTTGTTAGCGGAAATCAGGAACTCGATGGAGTCCATCCCGCTGAGTGTAAGCTTGCCCTTTTCTCTCCTGACTTCGAGTTTCACGTTCGGCATGTTGAGGAATGAAAGCTCCTCTGCTACCTGTTTTGAGAATCTTTCGGAGGCTTCCTCACGATGTTTTGAGAGCTCTTCAGCCTTTTTTGTGACTTCAATAAGAAGCTGGGACTTCTTCTCTTCAAGCTCTGAAATCTTATCGTCAAACGACGCAAGTCCCTGAGATTCCTGCAATGCGTCTTCATAGACTTTTATCACTTCGTCAAGTGACGTGCCATATCTTCGCTTGATGCGCTTCAAATCGTTTCTTCGCTGTGTTAGCGTCGCATACTCGTTATCGTCGATTTCAAGGCTGTCGCAAATTCTTGAAAGCTCCGAAGCGATATCTTCGACTTCAATTCCTAAGGCTGAAATCCTCTCATTGATAGGCTTCAGCACAGGGAGGATGTCCTCGTTTGGCTCGAGCTCACTGTATGCCTGAGAAATCAAATCTCCGGCACTGTTATCCGATTCCGTTTCCGAAAGGCAGGCTGTAGCGGCTGTGAGGGCGTTTTTAAGAGAAACAGCGTTGTCAAGAAGCCGGAATCTTTCTTCTATCTTCTCGTCCTCGCCGACCGTAATTTCGAGTGAGCCGATATCTTCGATAATTTCTGCCAGATACTCCTCACGTCGGGCGCTCTGAGCCTTTTCGGATTTCATTTTGCCTAATTCCCGCGCAGTTGCCTGAAGTTCCTTGAAGGACTTTTGATAGCTTGAAAGCAGTTCATCCGAGCAGGCATAGCTGTCTAGAATGCCCAAATGCTTTGTCTGGTCCAAAAGGGTCTGGCCGTCATGCTGTCCGTGGATGTTGACGAGCAGGTCTCCGATTTCATGAAGAGCGGAAATTGTCACCGGTCGTGAATTTATCCTGGCGGTGCTTCTGCCGTCCGTATTGATTTCACGTGAAATAATCAGTTCGTTTTCACAGTTCAGACCGAGTTCACTTAGTTTGTCCGAAACAGGTTTCGGACAGTCGGTGAATACGGCACTCACATAAGCCTTGTCGGTTCCTTCTCTTATTATGTCCTTATAAACCCGCTGACCAAGTATCGCGTTGATTCCTCCGATGAGGATTGATTTACCAGCACCTGTTTCGCCGGTAAAGACGTTTAAATGCTCCCCGAAACGAATCGTTGCATTTTCGATTACAGCGAGATTTTCAATATGAAGTTCGTAAAGCACCGATTATCGCCTCCAAAGAGTGTTTTCTTTCCTGTCAGAGCATATCGCCGAGTTCGTCTATAAGAGCAATAGCGTCGCTTTCTTCACGCATGAGCACGAATATGGTATCGTCTCCCGCCAGAGTTCCGACAACTCCGCTGTAAGCCGCCGCATCTAGCTTTGAGCAGACGGCATTCGCCATACCTGCATAGCATTTGATGACAACGATGTTTATGGCTCTGTCAATTGAGACCACCGAATCTGCATAAAGCGATTTAAAAGACAGTCTTGCGCTTGTTTCCTGTGGTTTGGGAGGAATTGTGTATTTGTAGCTTCCGTTCGGGCTCATTGTTTTCAGGAGCGCAAGTTGCTTTATGTCTCTCGAAACTGTAGCCTGAGTTACATTGAAACCTCTTTCCAGAAGCAATGCCTGAAGTGTCTCCTGAGTGTCGACTTCATAGGTAGAGACTATGTCGAGGATGGCTTTCTTTCTGTCATTTTTCATTTATCGTCATCTTCCTCCTCATAGACTTCCTTTGCATTGTTCATGAGTTTTGTCGAGATAGATTTGAAGTAATTATCGCCGTGGATGTCTATTACCGAAAGGCTAAGCGCAGATTTCTTGATGTATATGCTATCATCAGACGAAATCGAAATTGTTTCTCCGCCATCCGCACGCAATGCTATGTGTCCGGACGCCTTCGTTCTGACTTCAATAATCTTGTTCGGGTCAAATATCATAGCCCTTGCAGAGAGCGAATGAGGGCATATATGGGTGAACTCTATGCAATCCATAGACGGTTCAATAAGCGGTCCGCCTGCCGAGAGAGCGTATGCGGAAGCTCCTGTCGGGGTTGAGAAGATGATTCCGTCTGCTCTCAGGTGTGATACAGCAACTCCGTCTGCGAGAACTGTAAAGTCGTTCAGGCTTTCTTTGAAGTCGTGCGTAATGACAACGTCGTTAAGGACGGTTTCGGTGCGGCTTTCGCCGTTTCCAAAATTAACAGTCACATCGAGCATCATTCTGTTTTCAGTTTTATATTTTCCTGTGCAGAGGTTTTTAAGGCAGTCGAGCTCGCTTCTTTCAAGAGAAGCCATAAATCCAAGCCTTCCGCAGTTAATTCCCAGAAGCTTCTTTTTGTGTTTTGCCGCCAGAGAAGCTATTTTAAGAATTGTTCCGTCACCGCCGATGGTTATGACAATGTCGCACTGAGAAACCGCTTCATCTATCGTCGAAGCCTCTTCTGCCTTCCTGCCGAAAACGCTGTTTGTCTCAGGAGTCATTAAGACAGAAACGCCCAGAGATTTGAGAATCCCGATAACCTGAGCTGTACATTCCTCAGAATGGTGTTTTTCAAGATTTGGATATATGAAGACTGTCATAACACTAGCCGTCCTTTGGTGTGATTTATACTTTTGAAAATGCTTTACTGACGATTCCTGCGAAGTCTGGTATAACTGAGTTATCTGAACCTACTGTGCAATACGCAAGGTATTCAATATTTCCGTCTCCGCCTTTAATCGGAGATGGAATTATGCCAACTACGCTAAAACCGTTTGAAATCAGGTAGCTGTAGATGTCCTCTAAAACTCTTATATGAGCCTGTTTATCTTTTACGATTCCGCCTTTGCTGATAGCAGACTTCCCTGCCTCAAACTGTGGTTTTATCAGGAACACGGCTTTTCCACACTCGCTTAAAATTCTCGTAGCGGCTGAAATTGCGAACTTCACCGAAATGAATGATAAATCCGCAGTGACAAAATCCACTTTTTCGCCTGTTGTGTTGATAGAAACTTCCTTGACATTGACGCCTTCTATATTGACAACTCTTGTGTCCCGAAGAAGCTTCTCGGCGAGCTGATTGTGACCGACGTCTATCGAGTAGACTTTTTTGGCACCGTTTTGGAGCATACAGTCTGTAAATCCACCGGTGGAAGCCCCGAGGTCGGCACACGTAAGCCCGTCAAGGCGTATTCCGAATTCATTTATCGCCGATTCCAGTTTCAATCCGCCACGACCGACATATTTAAGCTTGGTTCCCAGAAAGTCGATTATATCATTGTCTGATACTTCAAGAGCAGGCTTCTGGCACACCTTCCCGTTTACAGAGACTTCGCCGCTTCTGATTGCTTCTTTGGCGCGCTCCCGGCTGGAAAAGAATCCGTTTGATGTGAGATAGTAATCAAGTCTCGGCATCTGTTTGCTCTTTCTTGACGGTAAGCTCTATCTGGTGCTCAGAAAGCCCGTAAAGCTCTAAAGCTTCACACACTTTCATGTGAGGAACGAAGCCGTTTATTGCATGGACACACACATTCGGGCAAACAGATTTCAACTTCTGCCCTATTGAACCCTCATATTCGCTCTCTTCAAAGATGTAGGCATTATTGTATCTTGAAATGACGCCTTCGAGCTCATCGGCTATTGGGAACACCTTGACAAGCTTCATGAAATCACATCCGAGATTTTCAGCGGCTTTTTCAGCTTCTCCGGCTTCTCTGCCGTATGAAATTATGAGAGTGTCGCTGTTTCTAGCGGTAACCGCATAATCGCTCTCACTTAGAGTACTTGAAGCTTCGCCTGATTTCGGATATCTCACGACGGCAATTCCTGTGTCATCAAATATCGCCTTTTTAAGGCAACCTTCGAGTTCCCTATAGTTTGATGGCGAGTAGATGGTAACATTCGGGATTGTTGTCAGGAATGGAATGTCAAATGTTCCCTGATGAGTCCTGCCGTCGGAGCCGACTATTCCGGCATGGTCGACACAGATTACAATGTGGACATTCCCAATTGCGGCGTCGTGAATCAACTGGTCGTAGCTTCTTTGTAGGAAGGACGAATATACTGCGAATACCGGTATCATTCCCATTTCGGCGAGCCCTGCCGCAAAGGTTATGGCATGACCTTCGGCAATCCCGACATCAAAGTATCTTTCCGGGTGCTTTCTCTTGAAATATTGAAGCCCCGTTCCGTATTTCATGGATGCTGTGATGGCACATATTCTTTCATCACTATCGGCAATTTTAGTGAGTGCTTGTCCGAATGCGTCTGTGAAGTCAAATTTATGCTCCGGAAGAAGACCTGTCTTAACGTCAAATCCAGCAACACCGTGATAGTTTCCGGGGTTCTTCTCTGCCGGTTTGTAGCCTTTGCCCTTTTGGGTGTTCACCTGAACCAGTACCGGTCCACCGAGAGATTTTGCATACGAAAGAGCATCTTCAAGGTCGCTCAAATCGCGCCCATCAACCGGTCCGACATACTGAAAGCCTAAATCCTCGAACATTGTGCTGTGAAGCATCTTTTCTCTTACAACGCCTTTTGAGTCGCTTAAGAAGTTTGAAACTGGCTTACCCACTAACGGCACTGCCGAGATTATCCCTCTTGTGGTGCTTTTCAGTGTACGATATGAATTTTTGATTCTGAGCTTTGAGAGATATTCCGCCAAGCCGCCAATATTTTTGGATATGGACATTTCGTTATAGTTAAGAATAACGATTATGTTAGCCCCGCTTCTGCCAGCGTTATTGAGACCTTCGTATGAGAGTCCACCGGTCATTGCACCGTCGCCGATAACAGCTATAGCATGGTGATTGTCGCCCTTAATCTTCATAGCCTGAGCAATTCCGAGAGCTGATGAAATAGATGTGGAGCTGTGACCGCTGATAACCGGGTCATGGATTGACTCATCAGGAGCGGAAAATCCGGACAGTCCATCTTTCTGACGGATTGTATCAAATTTATCAAGCCTTCCTGTGAGAATCTTATGCGTGTAGCATTGGTGCCCGACATCAAAAACTATTTTGTCTTTTGGCGATTCAAAAACTTTATGTATAGCTACAGTAAGCTCGACGACTCCTAAATTTGACGACAGATGTCCGCCGTTTTCGGCTACAGTATCAATTATCTTTTCCCTGATTTCAGCGCAAAGTTCCTTTTCTTCTTCCAGACTGAGACTCTTTAAATCTTCCGGAAGAGATAGGCTTTCGAGTAGGTTATTCTTCAAATCTATCGCTCTTTTCGTTTGTTAATGTCTTCTGTCAAGCAGGTTGTATGCGAGCTCGCACAAGAGCTCTGAACCTTTCATGCCTGATATTGCCGCTACTGCGACTTCTGTATAACGTTCTGCTTCGCTATATGCGGAATCTATACCCATGATGGTGGCATAAGTGTCTTTGCTTCGTTTCTCGTCGCTTCCAATCGGCTTCCCGAGTTCTTTTTCTGTCCCTGTAATGTCTAAAATATCGTCAATTATCTGAAATGCAAGTCCGAAATTCTCTGCATACTCAGCGGCTTTTCTGATGCACTCATCATCTGCACCTGCAAGTATAGCTCCAAACTGTGCGGACGCACTGAGTATACAACCGGTTTTGAGTGACGACATTCTTTTCAGGAAATCCAAATCAACTTTCTTGTTTTCCGAAATGAGGTCGAGCCTTTGTCCCAAAATCATTCCCTGATTTCCTGCCGCTTTTGAAAGACAGTTGATGAGTCTGACAGCAGTTTCGGAAGATATATCGCCTTTAAGAGCACTGTCAGAGATAATTTCAAACGGAAGTATTGCAAGACCGTCACCGGCTAAAAGTGCGGTGTCGGCACCATATGCACAGTGCACTGATGGCTTGCCTCTGCGCATATCGTCGTTGTCCATCTCCGGCATGTCATCGTGTATAAGAGAAAATGTGTGCATAAGTTCGAGGCAAGAAGCCATTTCGGTTATATCGTCTTTGCCGCCGAAAAGCTTATAAAACTCGATACATAAGACCGGTCTTATCCGTTTTCCTCCTGCTGTCAGCGCATAGAACTCGGCATCAGTTACCTTCTGTTCCTCGTTATCTGACTTTGAGATATATCCATTATCATAAAGATATTTATCGACTGCTTTCACATCTTGGTGAAAAATCGCTTGGAACTCAGGCTTCATTATTGTCACCCTTATTTTCTTTAAGTTCGCTTCTTATGTCATTTATGCGCTTCAAGCATTCCTCAGAGAGAGTCATGCCTTCTTTATAGAGAGCAACAGTCTCTTCGAGCGACGTTTTATCGTCGTTGAGCTTTGCGCATATTTCTTTCAATCTTTTTATAGATTCATCAAAGTTCATATTCATTCCTCATTACTTTCTAAAACTTCTGCCTCGGCTTGTCCGTCCTTCATAACAATCTGGATTCTGCCGCTGAGATTTGAGCGCTCTGTCACAAGATGCGAATCCTTATAGATAAGGGCATAGCCTTTTCCTAAGATATTCATCGGGTCGGCGGCGGATAATGTGTTTTTATATCCGGAAATCTGAGCCTCGTACAGTTTCAATCTGTGTGAAATCGAAGCTTTCATTGACTCCTGCATTGAGCTAAGTTGGTACTCCGTTCTTATCAGTTTATTTTCCGGAGAAAGAGCCTCAATCACCGATTTAAAGCTGGACACGGTGCTTGAAAGAGCATAGAGCTTTCTGTCTGCAAGTCTTGCAATCTCCTGCTTTAACCTTGATATTTCCGAGGAAATAGCCATTATATCTGGTGTACAAAGCTCTGCCGCGGCAGTTGGAGTAGCGGCTCTGACATCAGCTACGAGGTCGGATAAAGTGAGGTCAACTTCGTGTCCAACAGCGGAAACAACGGGAGTTTTGCAGGCGTAAACTGCCATGACAACAGCCCTTGTGTTGAAGCAAGCTAAATCGTCGTCAGAACCACCGCCACGAGTAAGTATAATGACATCGGAACCGCTCTTATCTGCAAGTGAAAGCGCATTTGAAATGCTTGTCGGAGCTTCCAGCCCCTGAACTGTCGCTGGAAAAAGCTTGACTTCAACTAGAGGATATCTTCTTACTATCGTGCTTCTGACATCATGTATTGCCGCACCAGATGGCGAAGTTACAACTGCAATCTGTTTCGGATACTTTGGAAGAGGCTTTTTGGGCTTATTAAATACGCCTTCTTTGGATAATTGCTCTTTGAGCTGTGCCAAAGCTATGGATTCTGCTCCTTTGCCATCAGGAACGAGCTGAGTGCAATTGAGCTGATAAACGCCATTACGTTCGTAGACGTCCACTCCGCCGAATGCGATTACAGCCCGTCCGGCTTCCGGATAAAAGTTGAGCCTTGAAGCATTCTGAGAGAACATTATCGCCCGGATGTTTGAGCTTCCGTCTGTAAGGGTAAAATATATATGTCCGGAATTGCGGTTGATTGATATATCAGAAATCTCGCCTCTGACGGCGATTCCCTTCAGTTTGGGGTCACTCTTCAACTTGAATGAAATATAAGTATTGAGTGCTGAAACAGAAAGTATTGAGTTCAAAGCCAAAGTTTACACCCATCCTTTAATACTGAGAATATTGCCACTCCTACTGCGTTGTCCTGAGAAAAAGTCGGCTCTGCAAAATATGAGTCAAAATCCATTTCTAACCGGTCTCTTATAAGCTTGTCCGACATGACTCCTCCAGCATATACAACAGGAAGCGAGCCAAATTTGCCTATTGCGTTTGCCGTCATCTCGTAAATCGCTGTTTCAACCGATTTAAGTGCAAACAAGGCTATGTCGCATTTATCTGTGCCTTTGCTGAACATGTCTCTGCACTGATTTTCTATTCCGGAAAGGCAACAACTACCGCCCTTGATGGTAGCTCTTGGCTTGAATTTTGCCATCGATTCGCTTGCAAGCTTCTCTAACTCTTTCCCGCAAGGGAATCCCAGTCCAAGCATAACTCCTACCCTGTCGATAAGCTGTCCTGCCTTCAGATCAAGTGATGATGAGATTTCTGTAGCGGTGATAACTTCTTCTTTGTCAGCTCTTATGAGCAGGCAATCGGTTGTTCCTCCGCTGACGTGAAAAGCTATGAACGGATTGTCGCTTTCGAGTAAATCAAGCCTTCGGCAGGAATAAAGTGCCGCCAGGACGTGTCCTACCTGATGAGATGTTTTGAAAATCGGGATGTTCCCTACCGACGAGATACTGCTTGCGACTGTCTCTCCCACCATGAAACAGGGCATATAGGAGCCCTCGATGTTTCTTGGACGTGACGAAACACCGATTGCTGTAACGCCTTCGCCTGTCTTTACAAGTCCGTCAATTACTTCCGGGAGCTGTTTTACATGCTGAAACACAGCTTCCGATTGCCGAAGCCCTACTTCGCCTGATTTGACGCTCAGAAGCTTCTTATTCTGGCGAACTGAATGGGATTCTGAATCGTATATAGCGGCAGACGTTGTGTAGTTGCTGGTGTCGATGCCTAAGTATATCATGTGAGGCTTCCCGACCCGAGGCTCCTCGAGTATGCGCCAAGAACGCCGTTTACAAATGTAACGTCCGATTCCTGAGCATATTTATTGACAAGCCCTACGGCTTCATTTATTGAAACCTTTATCGGAATTCTGTCAGAAAGGTATTTGATTTCGTATACTGCGAGCCTGAGTGCCGCAAGATTAAGCTTTGGTATTCTCTCCAAGCTTCTTTTTGTGCTGAACTGAGAGATGACGGCGTCGATTTCTTCGAGGTGCTCGTAAACGCCCTCGACAGTTGAGATAACTTCTTCGTTCACGGTTACTGCTTCGTTGTCTTTGGAGATTTCTATAAGCTCCGCAGGCGATTCATCCCGAAATGCCTTTTCAAAGATGAAGATGAACTCCGATTCTCTTATTTCATGCCTTGTAATGCCCATTTAAACTTCCTGCCTTATTGTTATTAAAAAGCTTTTTTAACGCACGGAAACCAAGCCGTTTTATCAGCTTGGTTATATCCGCATTTTACTTATACTGACTCTCTGAAAAATCAACGTCTACGACAGAAACATTGACTTTCGATACGGTAACGCCTGTCATCGACTGGACAGCGCCCTTGACCTTATCCTGAATCTGTGTGCATACATTGACTACATTATAGCCGCTGTACACAATAATCGATATGGATATCTTTGCAACGCCGTCAAGCATGGTAACTCTTATTGCAGTGTTATCCATCTTGCTTGAAAACATTTTGAGTATATCAAACGGGCGGACCGAAATCTTTGAAACGCCGCTGACCTCCAAAGCCGCATTCTTTGCAATCTGGATTATGACGTTCTCGGATACTCTGAGAGTTCCCTTTCTTTTCTTTTCTGTGACTTCCATTTATTTGTCCTCCTATATTCGTCATAAGGTACGGAAGAGACGATAAGTCTGCTTCGCATAAACATACAAATACAGTATAGCACAAATCGGTCGCCGAAACAACTACTTTACCTCAAAAATTCTGATATTTTCATTCTCAACATCCACTTCCGAGAGCAAAATGTCTTTGATTTGTGCCGCCTGTGCGCTTGTCAAGCCTTCTGACTTTACAACTATATTTGCATTTTCACCGTCCAGATAGCAGACGCAGTCTTCAAAGCCAGCCGCTATGACCAGATTTTCTACAATCGTCTCACTTTCTATCAGCGACGAAAGTGCTACAGCATTCTCTGTATAGGTCGCAAGCTCTTCGTCCGAGATATCTCCTCCGTCGAGCATCATTTTAAGAGTCTCGACTGCCTCATCTCTTGATGTGAGCTTTTCAAGCCTTGCCTGTGCGAAGTAGTCATCAGAAGAATAGTCGACTATCTCAGTGCCGTTTACATATGTTATCTCGCCGTATACGTCACTCATGTCAAGGCTTGTGACGACATCAGTCGCTTTCAGGTCAGAATTTGTCAGCTCGTAATTCGCATATACGGCTATTCCGAGAAGCAATACGAGACATGTGACGATTATCTGCCTTTTTGAAATCTTCGGGTTGAATCTGAATTTTGTATTTCTTTTTGCCATTGCAGTTGCCATTGAAATCTCTCCTTAGTTGCTTTTTGCTACATAAACTTTATTCGATGGTATATTCAAAACGGTCGAAACCGCTTTTATAACCTGTTCCTGAATTACTGCCCTATCGCCTCCTGTACAGACTACGAGTACACCGCTTACCTGTGGGTTATCTATTCTCTCTATCAACGCCTCCTTGTTTCCGATTATTACTGTTTCCGTTTTCGTTTCAAGCTCGTCTTTATCAATATCTGTTGTGTAGACATAAGAAGCCGAGCTTTCTATTGTCAGCATGACTGTCACGTCACCAACGCCGTCTATTTTTGAAATAATCTCTTCGAGCTGAAGTCTGAGTTCTTCTGCATAATCCGTGCTCACGTCCGGAATTGTCTCCGAATCTCCGGAAACCTCATCTTCACCCTCGAAGCTGTTAAGTGTCAGAATCAGAATAACTGAAAGAACCGCAACACCAAGATAAATCAGCTGTTTGCTAGTAAGCCTGAACTTCTCTTTAAGTCTGTCAAGATTCATCTACGTCCTCCGAAAAGCTCATTTCAAGAGTTACTTCCCCGATTTTATCCCTGGTTACTTTGCGGATTTTACTTTCGTAAGCCTCAGACTCGCCTCTGATTGTCAGGCTTATTTTACTAATAGATATGCTGTTTTCGTCGTCGATATTAGTTTTAACCGAGATTTTTTCGACCGGAATTCTGTTCTCCTCATATATGAGAAGTATACTGTCGGCAAGACGCTGTTCAAGCTCGCTGATAACCAAGTCATTATAGATGTAATCGGATTCATAGAGCAAATCTGCGTCAATTTCTTCGTCAAAAGAAAAATCGATATTAAGAATTGCTCCGGCAATTGTGAGGGCTGTGAGTATCGAAATTACAGTCTTCATCTTCTGCTTGAAGCTATCCGGTGTCAGCATCATCACAACCATGTATACAAGAGACAGTATACAGACTGTCAATGTGATATTCTTTACAGCTGTCATATGTATGCCTCACTGCCTATAAGCATTATCATGCCGGTTGAAATCAGGAACATCAGGGCGTATATTATCAGTAGCGTTACTCCGAGTGAGTAAACATCTCCGATTCCTCGCATAAGTGCGCTAAGCCTGTATGAGCCGGTAATACTGCAAGTCCAGTCAAGAATTATAAAAGTAGTTCTGTACACGCACATTGTTATAATCGGAACAGCAAGAATCAGAACAATTATGACTATTCCAAGAGCTCCGACAGCCGAGCGAAGAGTTCCAAGACTCTGACTTACAGCCTGATAAGATTCGGACAGCGACATTCCAATCAGTGGCACAAAACTTGACACAAGATATCTTCCGGCTCTTAGCAAAATGCTGTTCCCTGCTCTTCCTACCGTTGTCTGAAGTCCGATAACTCCAACGAATACCGTCATGATAACGCCGACAATATAGGTCAGAGCTCTTTTCAGCGTGCCTGTGAGGTTCGGCAAATCGGGGTTTACTGCTTGTGTGCAGGACATAACAAGCATACATACTAATATTGGCTTCAGAACCTGTCCGGCAATCAGCGAAACCGCTTCGGAGGCATAAAGAACAAGTGCGTTGTAAGCTCCTGCTCCGGCGGTATTTCCAGATGCGGCTGTTATTGCGGCAAAAATCGGTATGAATGAAGCCATAAACGCTTCCTGCGACTTCATCACACTGAGCATATCAGAAAATGACGAGATTATCATCGGAGTGATACATAAGAAACAGATAAGAGTAAAGATTTCGCCATATATCCCTGAGCGCTGAGATATTGACATCACCGCTTCGCTTACAAGCGAGATAACGAGTACACATATAAAGACGCTTACAGGCTTTTTGAGAGCCGATTTGAAAGCAGTAGCGAAGTAATTGAGAAGCGAACCTGCTGAAATATTTGAAATTGTTTCTGGATTAGATATGTCGACCTCGTTGTTTTCCAAGAATTCTTCTGCATCACCTATTTGTAAATTATCAAAATCTATTCCGAGCTCACTTTCATAGTCGGTTGCGGAAACTTTCAGTGTCAGTAATATCAGCATTAACACGAACAGAATTATTTTTCTTCCCATATTTTATCCTAACTCCAATATGCTTTCGATGGTCTGTATGAAGCTTTTTATGAGTGGCAAACAGATTACGGATACTGCAATTCTCCCGGCTATGTCTATCACGCTTGCAAGCGCACTTTCTCCGCAATCTCTGCAACATGAAGCTGAAATCTCACAGACATAGCATATTCCTAGTACCCGAAATACAATCGAGATGTACGAACTGCTGACTTCGGAAATGCCTGCCAGATTCTGAACCTCGTAGAGCACGTCCGAGATTGTTTCGATAATCGAGAAGGCTACTGCCGCTACACCGGCAATTGTAATGACAATCGCAATGTCCTGGTTGGTAGGCTGAATTGTCTTTGCAATTATGGCTGTAACTATGCAGAGCGCCGCTATAGCAAGAATATCCACGTCCGTAATCCATTTCTTATCTAAAATCCGAATGTGCTCTTGACGGTGTCGAACAGCTCGGCAATTTCACTTACAAGCATCAGCATAACGACGACAAGTCCGGCGATTGTAATCATTAAAGCCTGCTCGTCACGTTCGGAACGCTTCATAAGCTGACTCAGAACTGCCACGATTATTCCTACTCCCGCAATCTTGAATATCAAATCAACATCCATAAGCTACCTCACGTCAAAACTAAACATATAACTATTCCCGAAAATGCCCCGAGGCAAAGATAGAGTTTTCTCTTAGCCGCAAGCTCGTTTTCCATAGCGATTCTTCTGGTTTTTATCTCTTCAAGCACGCTTTCAAGACCGGCAACCTGCGAAGCCAAATCGTACATTCCGAGAAAATCTGCTATTTTCATAAAAGCCAACTTTGTGCTCTTGTCGGCATTTTCGAGCGATTTTTCGCAGGCTCTTAAAAAGTTTTCGGAGAAACTATCCTTGATTTCTACGAAGCTTCCGGCATCAAAAGCTGTGACGTCTGAAAAACAGCGTTCGCATAGCTGGTATACGTCATAAGAACCGTACTTTATAAGTGCTTCAAGCTGGAAAACTATGCTTTCAAGCTCTTTTGCAATCAGAATCTTTCGCATTTCTGCGTTGAGCTCTTCGAGGGAAATCAGAAAGCAAGAAATTACAACAGCTGAGTTCAGAAGAAGTCTAATCAATTTTCACAATCTCGTATTCATAGTTTTTATTGAGCACAGCCGCATACTGAAAAGCGTTTTCCTGAAGCAAAGACTTTACTATCCGCTTTTTCCTGGCTTCCTCGAGGCTTTCCGAGTGAACAGCAGTAATAAGCGTAACTCCTGAATGTAAGGCGAATTCTAGAGCCTTCAGCTCTTCATCAGTTCCGATTTCGTCAACTACAATCACGTCCGGTGACATGACTCTGACGGCTGTTGATATGCCAATATGCTTTGGATATCCTACGAATACGTCTGTGAGTTCTCCTATGTCGTTCTGGGCTATGTCCCTGTGGGTTGCTGAGATTTCGTTTTGCTCATCTATGAGGGAAACTCTGTATCGGGAGCCCAGAATTCTTGTGGCATCACGAAGAAGCGTTGTTTTTCCGGTTGCCGGTGCCCCTATAATGAGAATTCCTGCTGGTCCCTGGCATCTGTTTATGAGCTTTTCTGCAAAGCCTCGTTTTTCCCTTGCTATACGGATGTTAATCGATGAAATGTACTTGATGGTTTCGACAGCTCTGAAATCGCTTGTGTTTGTTACAGCAGTTCCACAAATCCCTACTCTGTTGCCGCTTCCTGTGGTTATATAGCCCATCGAAAGTTCTTTTGAATAGCTGTGAAGAGAATAAGAAAAGGCGTTTTTGAAGGTGTATTCAATATCCGATGGCTCGGTTACTAATGAAAAAGTACTATCGTCAGTGAGTTCGACAGTCTCTGTTATGAATCGATTGCCGTTTGTGGTAGATACAGAGACATGTCTTCCGAGTCGAAGTCTTATTTCATTTATAGTGTCAATATCAGCTACCGACAGCATTTCGAAACTTGTGCGGAGCTTTGGCTGAAGAAGCTCTGTTGCACTCTTAAATCCGTTCATTCTCAAATCTCCTTTTTTTCATTGCCTGTCCAATTCTATGAGAGTAAATCCTCCGATATTCGGATTATTTTCCGGTCTTTCTGGTATTGATGCCTTTGATTCCGCCAATCATAGATAAAAGTGTACAGCATACCATCTTTTCAAAGCAGGTCATGGTGAGCGCTCTGTTGACGACAAGACAGAATACTAGCAGTAGAGACGACACTATTCCACTGATAATAAAGCCTTGCAAAAGCCCATTGTTTCTTATTATCTGTGTAGAGACATAGCTCGCTATAAAACAACCCACAGATAGTATGAGAGTTCCTGCGATTATGACAATCTCGTCAGAGATATCCGTAAGTGTCATTATAGTTCCGAAAAGCATGGTAGAAGCCACCACAAATCCCAGCAGTGACAAAAGCCCTGCGATTACTCCCTTTTTATAAAATTGCATAAAGAAAACCCTCCGAACACTGCATAGTAAACAGTATTCGGAGGGATATTCAGTTAGAAGTCAAAACAAGTCGTTTATTACTTCTTTGAATCCGACTCGGAAGCCGTGCTCTCGGACTTTGAATCTTCCTTCTTGTCGGACTTCTTGTCTTTCTTCTTGTCCTTTGCGGGAGCTGACTTAGCGTTCTTAGCGGCTGCCGCTTCCTTCTCAGCATCGAGATTCTGTGAGATTGCCCAGCGTCTTACTCTGAGTCTGCTTCTGTCTCCACCGGTCTCGATAACGACGGTCTCTTCTTCAATCTTGCAGATGATACCGACAATTCCTCCTGCGGTGACAACCTCGTCACCAAGCTGAAGGTTCTTTCTCATCTCGGCATCCTGCTTGTCCTTTTTACGCTGAGGTCTGATAAGGATGAAGTAGAATACAACGAGTATTACTACCATCCAGATGATTGAAGACCAACCATAGGCTGAAGTAGTGGTTGTCGATGTATCGGACGAAAGAAGTGTTAATAGTGCTGTTGACATTGTATCCTCCTCCAAGGGATTAATTCGCAGTCTCTGATATTAAAATCAAAGTGACTTGATGTATTCGTCCATTGCCTTAGCGGCAGTCTTACCAGCGCCCATAGCGAGGATAACGGTAGCAGCACCTGTTACAGCGTCGCCGCCGGCGTAAACGCCTTCCTTGGTGGTGAGCATGTCCTCATTGACAACGAGGCAACCATGCTTGTTGGCTTCGAGACCGGTAGTGGTAGAACGGATAAGCGGATTAGGAGAAGTACCGATGGACATGATGCAAGCATCAATCGGGATGACATACTCTGAATCGGGAATAGCCTTGACAGAGCGTCTTCCACCAGCATCCGGCTCGCCGAGTTCCATCTTGACGCACTTGATGCCGTTTACTGCACCGTTTTCGTCACCGAGGATTTCGACAGGATTGTTGAGGAACATGAACTCGATTCCCTCTTCCTTGGCGTGATGTACTTCTTCTTTTCTTGCAGGCATTTCAGCCTCAGAACGACGATAGATAACGTAAACATGCTCAGCACCGAGACGCATAGCGCAACGTGCGGCATCCATAGCAACATTACCGCCACCAACTACTGCAACAGAGTTGTACTTGCGGACGGGTGTATCGTATTCTTCGAGGTAGCCCTTCATGAGGTTGATTCTTGTGAGATATTCATTAGCGGAGAATACACCTACGAGCGATTCGCCGGGAATGTTCATGAAGTTAGGAAGACCAGCGCCGGTTCCTACGAATACAGCCTTATAGCCCATTTCCATGATTTCGTCGATGGAGAGAATCTTGCCGATAACCATGTCGGTCTTGATTTCAACACCGAGAGCCTTCAGGTTGTCAACTTCGTGCTGAACAGTAGCCTTAGGAAGTCTGAATTCAGGAATACCATACATCAGAACACCGCCGGCGGTGTGGAAAGCTTCAAAAATGGTCACGCTGTAGCCAAGCTTAGCAAGGTCAGCAGCACAGGTAAGACCGGAAGGTCCGGAACCTACAACAGCAACCTTTATGCCATTCGGCTCAGCCTTTTCCTGCTCTAGCTTCTTGTCAGCCATGTAGTCTGCGCAGAATCTTTCGAGCTTGCCGATAGCAACAGGCTCGCCCTTGATTCCTCTTACGCACTTGCCTTCGCACTGGCTCTCCTGAGGGCACACACGACCGCTTACTGCGGGAAGACCGTTTGTAGAGGTGATAATCTTATAAGCTTCTTCAAAATTGCCTTCCTTGACCTGAGCCAAAAAGTCAGGAATTTTAACGCTGACGGGGCATCCGCTTACGCAAGGTCTGTTCTTGCAGTTAAGGCATCTTGCCGCCTCGTTCATAGCTTCTTCGGCTGTATAGCCCAAGCATACTTCTTTAAAGTTTCTTGCCCTTACCTTAGGATCCTGCTCGGTAATGGGTGTTTTCTGAGCTTGCATATTAGGCATGTCTGACTCCTCCTGTTAATCTGCAAATGTGTTCTTTATCGTGAGCTTCCTGCTCTCTGTAAGCGGAGTTTCTTCTCATAAGCTCGTTGAAGTCAACTTCAAATCCGTCGAAGTCAGGACCGTCAACGCAAGCATACTTGGTCTTGCCGCCAACAGTAACTCTGCATCCGCCGCACATTCCGGTGCCGTCAATCATGATAGGATTGAGGGAAACCATAGTCTTGATATTGTAAGGACGGGTAACGCCGCAGACGAACTTCATCATAGGAACAGGACCGATTGCGATAACGAGGTCATACTGCTCGCCGTTATCAATGAGTTCCTGAAGCTGGTTTGTGACAAAGCCCTTTTTGCCGTAAGTACCGTCGTCGGTTGTGATGTAATAGTTGTCGCAGACAGCTCTCATCTCATCCTCAAGGATAACGATGTCCTTGCTTCTGAAACCGGCGATAATGTCTACCTTAACGCCCATGTTGTGAAGTGCCTTTGCTGAAGGATATGCTATAGCGCAACCAACACCGCCGCCAATAACGCAGGCGTGCTTGACGTTTTCACCAAACTCTGAAGCAACACCAAGCGGTCCTACTACGTCGAGGATGCTGTCGCCCTGCTCCATAGTGCCGAGCTGATAAGTCGATTTTCCGACTTTCTGGAAGATGATTGTGATTGTCCCCTTCTCGCGGTCGTAGTCTGCTACGGTCAGCGGGATTCTTTCGCCCAACTCGTCAGTTCTGAAGATGATAAACTGTCCGGCTTTTACCTTTTTGGCAATCAGCGGAGCGTCTATCACCATGAGTGTAACTGAATCATTGAGCTCGCGTTTTTCTAAAATTTTATACACGGTTAGTCCTCCTTTGGAAACCTTATTACCTGCTATTATACAACATACATCGCAGGATTTCAAGTATTTTTCATCGATTTGCGGCAAAGTATTCTTCAATTGCCTCGACAATAGCGTCCGCAAGTCCACTTTGCACTGTAGAATCGTTGAGTGCCATGGCTTCTGTGTAGTCTGTGACGAAGCCACACTCAACCAAGATTGAAGGAAACTCCTGTTCAAGGGTTACAGCGAAGTAGTTATATTTCGCTCCTCTGTTCCGGCTCTTGCCGTCTTTATAGACATAATCCTCGTAGTATTCCGCCATTTTCTCTGCAACAAGTGAGGCAATCGGTTCGGAGAATGGCGTGAAGTAGTAGGTTTCAACGCCTCGCACCCCTTCTCCATTTGTCACACTATTGCAGTGAATTGAGATATACAAATCGGGATTGTATTTTCTTGCGTATTCCGAGCGGTCATAAACGCTGATGTATGTCGTGTCACTCGGAATCATGTATACAGTTGCTCCTGCGGCTTGAAGCTTTGAAACAAGAAGCTTGGCAATTGCGAGGTTTATTACTCTTTCTACAACGTGTCCTACTGCGCCCGGGTCCAGAGTGGTAGAGCTGGTATTGTATCCATGTCCCGGGTCGACAACTATTACCGCACCGACAAGGCTTGAATTATAGCCGTTGAACGTGAATGTCAGGTTTCCGGCATCATCATAATCCGCAGAATATCCGGCGAACACGCCACTCTTTCTGAGTTTCAGCTTCAACTGTATCTTTGTCTCGCCGTTTACCGTTACAGTCTGCCATTCAGCACTGCTGAACAGTGAATCGGAGCTGAACGTCGGAAGCAGTACTGACGCACTTGTCAAGTACTATGACGGTCTTATCGACACCGATTCTCTTTACACTCAATTAGAGATGGTTCTTCCCACGAAGACAAATTATACAACATACGAAACTACCGTCAAATTCCAGGGTACCTATGACTCTAACTTTGACGTCTACTTCAACGGCGAGATTATAACACTTAACGAAGCAGGCAACTTCTACTTTGAGGAAGAGCTTGAAGTCGGTGTAAACACCTTTACCTTCCAGAATAAAGCCAACACCGTAACCTACAAGATTACCCGTAAAGTAGACGTTATCCAATCTGTTGAGCCGGAAGAGGGAACGACCATGAACGTCGAAGGCTCGACGAAGATTTCTGTAAGCGTTACGGCGTACTCCGGTTCAACTGTAACTGCAACCCTGGACGGCAAAACCATTACCCTCACTGAGCAGACATCGGGTTCTGACGACCTCGACGAAAACTCCAGCTACGCAATATTCACCGGTTACCTTGAAGCTCCTGAAGGAATAGTTGGCGAAGAGCAGGATTTGGGCTACATCTATATCAGTGGCAACTACAAATACCTCAGCTATGAAGATGTGACAGCCGCAAAAGTCATTGTAAATGCAATTTCTCCGACAGCCGAAGCTACTCAGCTTGTAGTTGTCAAGAATGATAATACTTTAGCTTATGACTACTACACAACCGATGCGGT
>Ga0192276_1083_pt1 | contig 20976 bp, 17 predicted proteins | sample Koala_Koa24_I3_FD_131263 | JGI IMG/M metagenome (GOLD analysis project Ga0192276, IMG submission 131263) | Enriched cells from koala feces incubated with labeled cellulose particles, San Francisco Zoo, California, United States - Koala_Koa2-4_I3 ...
TCAGAATCTGCCTACCGAAGTTATGCAAATGGCTCTAAAGAAAGATGCCCACGCAATCGAACGATATTTCATTCAGACCATTATTCCTGCAATGGAAGAGGCTCGTAAGAAAAACGCTGTACTTGCATTGAAAAATGTCATTCTGAAAGATGCCACAATCCCTGACACTGCCCAGCTTGGCGCCATTGGTAATCTCACAAAGAATGACCTTAAGAATAAAAATGAATTTGTATTATCCGAATTCCTGACGGATGTGTTCATTTATGCTGTTGCAAAAACGGATAATATGGTAGAGACCGCATTTACAAAATCTATAAAGAAAGATTTCTATGCAGCCTATAATCCAATGGCAGATACCATAAAATTTTACGAGGTGACAAAGCCTAAAACTGTGGCAGCAATACCCCTGACGAGCAAGGGGAAATTTGATAAGGTTTTCACGCCTGTGTCAAGCGAAACATTATCCATATCTGCAAAACACGATCTTCGGATTTTCTGTTTAAAGTTTGATGATTTTGATTTTGACTATCACGGTCTGTGGAGGCATCTTCGCAATAATATCGGGTATTATGTCTATTCCAGAGCTCAGATTGAGACCTATATGGAGGACGATGAGAGATTGTGTCAATAGTTTTGTGTAAACTTGTTAAAGTTTACACAAAACTATTGACACAATCGCACGATGTGTTTGAACAGGTCAGGAATGACATCCAAAACAATGTGTCATTCATTGAATCAAAAATCACACAGTACGGTCTTGATGGCTACTCTATGTATGTTTATTTGCTTCCTTTCGCTGATGCGGACGAAGATAAAAAAGATATCATGGACAAGCTGCTGCAATCCGAAGGAGGTCAGGCATGAGCAATTTTAGAGATGTCACCTTCGGGGAGCATTTATTTTCAAGGATAGATGAAAACACTTATCTGCAAAAACTGTATCACAATATCCTTATCAACTATTCCAAGCGCCTGTTCAGCTTGGATGAGATAGAGGAACAACCTGTCAACATTGGGGACGCTTTGACTTTTGCTGATATACTATCTAAATCCTGTGGCACAAATTTGTCGGATGTCCATAAGACCCGAGCGCAAGAAATTGTGGCATTGCTTTATGATATGTATCCTCAGGATGAACAGGTTAAATATTATCTCGGCTCTGTTTTTGCCAATACGGGGAATTTCCTTGGCATGAACAGACTTACACCGGATTTTGAGAATGCCTCCATGTTGGAGCGCGTATTTATGCATTTCAACATGGATTATCTGGCTGTGCCGTCCGACGACGGGGCTCGTTTCTTTCCTGCTCAGAAAGAAATATACGACAGTTTGTCCAGACCGTATTTTAGTTATTCTGCGCCTACATCTATGGGAAAGTCTTTTATGATGCGTGCTTTTATCAAACAGCAGATTATGGACGGTGCAAAGAAGAATTTTGCTTTGCTTATTCCGACAAAGGCACTGATAAATGAGGTCACAAGCGAGCTGATTGAAAGCCTTACCACACTTTTGAAAGAGACGGATTATCGTATTGTGACATCCTCCGGCTCGATGGCATTAGAGGCAAAACACAACTATATTTTCGTTCTAACACCGGAACGGATGCTCTATATTTTGATTGATGATGCTGACCTTATGATTGACTATTTGTTTGTAGACGAGGCTCATAAAATATCATCAGGTGATAAGAGAAGTGCTTTCTATTATAAGGTCATCAACAAGTTAGAAGAACGGCACAGCAATGCACACATTATATTTGCCTCTCCAAACATTCCTAATCCAAGAGTTTATCTCGATACGTTGTCAAACGGAGAAGGGAGCATAGGTGAGGAATCTATCGTGGCGTGCAAATATGCCCCTGTCAGTCAGATAAAATATATCATTGACTTGTGGGAACGCAATATTCGTATCTTCGATTCATACTCGAAGAAATTTATATTGCTACACGAAATGAGTCGACAATACTCGTTGAGTGAGGTGATTTGTCGAATTGGAGATAAGCGGCATAACATCGTTTATTGCAAATTAAAGAATGATGCAATTCAGTTTGCAAGAGATTATGCGGATACACAGGATCCAATTGGTGATAAAAGGCTACAGACGTTTGCGGAGACAATCCGCAGCGATGTCCACAAGGAATACTATCTTGCTGAATTGGTGGAAAGAGGTGTGGCGTATCATATCGGTTATCTACCGGCCAATATTCGTATGCAGCTTGAGGACTATTACCGTGACGGACTAATTAGGATCATGTTTTGCACAAGCACTCTACTGGAAGGAGTCAATCTTCCTGCCGAAAACTTGTTTATTACAAGTTACAAAAAGGGCATGGGTGATTTTTCAGAAGTGGACTTCAAGAATCTGGTAGGACGTGTGGGACGTGCCAAGTATAACCTGTACGGCAATGTTTTTGTCGTCCGGCTTCAAAAGCAAGAACGCGAGGAAGATTTACAAAAATTCGAGGATTTGCTGAAGGATGATGTGCCGCCACAGAAGCTGTCCATAGAAGCAGAGTTAAACTCGAATCAGAAAAAGCTCATAGTAGATACGCTTCTTTCTGGTAGCGTAGAAATACACAAATCCAAGAAGAACCAGAGCGAGGACAACTACGAGTTGATGAGGAAAACGATGTTGATTCTCGTTGGGGATATTGTGGATAGCAGGAACAGCCGTGTAAGACGGGAGTTTGCTCCATACCTGACGGCGGAAACAGGAGCAAAAATCCGGGAGCAGTTTTCCATGCCAGGGAAAAACCAGAGGATGATATTAACGTTTCGTATGACCAGATACAGGGTGTCGAAAAGCTCATCCGTGACGGCCTTTCTTACCCGGAAATAAAAGACCCGAAACGCGGAGCGGATTATTATGAGACACTTGCATTCCTCAACAAACTGGCTGTGGCGTTCAAGTGGCGCATCTACGAAAATCGAACCCTCGGTGCGGGAGACGGCAGGAATTATACTAAACTGACATGGTATACTGTTCTTCTGATACAGTGGATGCAAGGGCACGGACTCAGCTACATCATCGGACAAAGCATCGATGATTACGATAAGAAAAAGCGAGAAGTAAAAGTCGACTACAATAAATGGGAAACGTTTGATGGTTCGCAGAAGCATAAAAACATAATTATCGCGGATACGCTGGAGACGATTGAAGACGTACTTCTCTTTCAACTTTCAAACTACTTCCTCAAATTTTCGGAAGAATATAAGCGTCAGCATCCCAATGAACCATTCACAAACGACTGGTACGAATTTGTTGAGTACGGGACGACAAACCGCCTGCGGATCATCCTGCAGAGGAGTGGTTATAAGCGGGATTCGACTGAATATATACGGCGAAATGCCGATAAGTATGTGCGAGGGACTCCGGACGAGCCCAAGCTATTGAAAAAGGCGTTGCTGGAGTGCCCGAACGAACTGGTGAGAAAAGACACCGAAGAAATCCAGTATAATGTACCGGAATTATTTATAGATGAAGGAGAAGAATAAGATGGCGAACTTTTATGAAACCGTGCTGACGGTATTGAAATCAGACGAGAGATTTGTGGCCGAGGATGGCGCTTTTCTGCGCAATGCGGTTTACGAAGCAGCAATGAGGATGGATGAGGAACTTATCCACCTCCTTCTCTCAAACGATGAGACACGTGCTCGTTTCTTTACGGAAGTCGATGGCGTCAAGGTCTTTGACAAGATGAGATTTGCTTGGGTAATCAACAATCGGCAATTCCTGCCGGACAGCTATACCCGTTTCAAGAATAAGATTGGGCTTACAGATGAAAACGGTGAGCTTATCTCTACATCGGGCAAAGTCGAGTTGGTATTCCCCTACAAAAACTGTATTCTTGAGGGCGGGCAGACAGCAGAAGATCAAAAGCGCCATGAGATTTTTTATAATGAGGCATTAGCGCCCGATGAGGTTGATAGACTTCTTTTCCCAAAGGTTCTCACTTCTGCGAAAATATATTCGCATGAAGGAGCTACTGCTACTACGGCAATTGCAGACGATGATAATCTTGTGATAAAGGGAAACAATCTTCTTGCACTTTCATCGATTCTTAAGAGATATGAGGGAAGAGTCAAGTGTATTTGTATTGATCCACCTTACAATACAAACAATAGCGGATTTGGATACAATGATAGCTTTAATCATTCTGCCTGGCTTACATTTATGAAAACAAGGCTGGAAATGTCGTTCCGATTGTTGTCAAAGCATGGCACGATTTTTGTTTTCTGTGATGATAGTGAGCAGGCGTATTTAAAGGTTCTTATGGATGATATTTTCGGCAGGGAAAGGTACATCCAAACTGTGATTTGGCGGAACTGTGATAATAGCAATAATGATGCAAAGCAGTTTTCACAGGATCGCAACTATATTCTCGTCTATTCACGTAATGAAGGATGGGAAAGCTTCAAACTGGATAGAACCGAAGGCCAAGCTAAACACTACAAGAATCCAGATAATGACCCGCGTGAACCGTGGTTTGATGGAAATCCCGTAAATTCACCAAATCCTCGACCAAATTTACGATATACAATTACTGCTCCGAATGGCAATATTATCAATCCTCCTGCAAATGGATGGAGATGGAATCAGGAAGAACTCACGAGAAGAATGGCTACAGGGGAAATTAGATTCAATGAGTCTGGAACTGGAATTATTCGTAGAACATACCTTAACGAGCAAAAAGGGTTGCCGCCCTCAACTTTGTGGGATATTTGTGAAGAACCTCTGTGGGTTGATATTGAAGAAACAGGCCACACTCGACAGGCGAAGTATGAGCAGAAGAAGCTCTACCCTGGCGTAACAACAAGTGATTTATTCAAGACTCCGAAGCCAGAAAGGGTGATTAAAAAGATTTATGACATTTCCACTGAGGAAGGAGATATTGTGCTTGATTTCTTCGGAGGGAGTGGAACGTCAGCTGCGGTAGCCCACAAAATGAAAAGGCAATATATTCTTTGTGAGCAAATGGACTATATTGAAACGTTCATCGTTAAACGGCTTGAGAAAGTAGTTGCTGGTGAGGATGGTGGCATATCCAAGGAAGTTGACTGGCAAGGCGGAGGTTCCTTTGTCTACTGCGAACTTGCAAAGCTAAACCAGACGATTGTGGAAGAAATTGAAGCTGCTACTGATGATGCTGCCTTGTCCGACATTTACGGAAGGATGGTAAGGTCCGGCTTTATCAGCTACAAAGTGAATCCGGCAGACATTGATGCGACTGCAGATGACTATACCTCACTCACGCTTGATGACAAGAAGCGGTTCTTGATGGAGATTTTAGACAAAAATCTTCTGTATGTAAATTACTGCGATATTGATGATGAGGAGTTCGGTATATCCGAAGAGGGCAAAGCATTTACAAGGAGCTTTTACGGGGGGGAATAACTGATGGCATTTTTATACGAAAAAATAGATGCCTTGCGTGAATACGGCAGTAGCGCTGTTCTCCCGTCCTATATCCCGGAGAACCTGAATCCGAATTTCGAGTTGCATCCATATCAGAAGCAAGCATTTGAAAACTTTATAACATACTTTGAGAGCAGTAACCGACCAAAGCCTACTCAGGTGCTTTTCCATATGGCGACCGGCAGCGGGAAGACGCTGATTATGGCAGGGCTGATGCTGTATCTCTATAAGCAGGGATACCGGAATTTCCTGTTCTTTGTCAACCTTTCGAATATTGTCGAAAAGACACGGGAAAATTTCCGTAATCCGACATCCACAAAATATCTATTTGCAGATGAGATTGTGCTGGATGGAGAACGTGTTCGTATCAACCAGGTGGATAATTTTCAATACTCCGACCAGGACGCAATCAATATTTGCTTTACTACTACGCAGGGACTCCACATGGATATGTGGATGGCAAAAGAAAACGGGATGTCCTTTGACGACTTTGAGGAGCAGAAGGTCGTGCTGATTTCCGATGAGGCCCACCATCTGAATGTTGACACAAAGAAGAAAATGTCTGCTGATGAAGAATCAAGCTGTCATTCTTGGGAGCAGACTGTAAAAAATATCTTCAGCCGAAATACTGATAACATTTTGCTGGAGTTTACAGCTACCTGTGACCTGGAAAATCCGGCAATCCGTGCAGCATATGAGAACAAGATTATATTCGATTATGCCTTGGCAAAATTTTATAGTGACAAATATTCCAAGGACATCATCACGCTACGGTCTGACTTGACTGTCATGGAGAGAGCATTGCAGGCACTTGTTCTCAGCCAGTACCGGTTAAAAGTGTTTCAAGATCATCGTCTTGCAATTAAACCTGTTGTACTTTTTAAGGCTGCAAAAATTGCTGACAGCAAGGACTTTATGGCGGAGTTTATTGATACGGTGAAAAGGCTGACAGGCACACAGCTGCGAAACCTTTCTACTGCCGTCAACAATGAAGTCATGCATACAGCCTTTGCTTATTTCTCAAACAATGGCATCTCTTTTGATACACTTGCTGCGGAGCTTCGTGATGATTTTTTCGAGGAGCATTGCGTCTCTGTAAATGATGATAAGGATGCTGCACAGAAGCAAATTCTCCTTAATTCGCTTGAGGATGCGGACAATCCTTATCGTGCAATTTTTGAGGTCAAGAAACTGGATGAGGGTTGGGATGTTCTCAACTTGTTTGGCATTGTTCGACTCTATGAAACAAGACAGTCAGGTGGCAAAAAGATAGCCCCCGCTACAATAGCGGAAGCACAGTTAATCGGGCGTGGAGCACGGTACTGCCCATTCCAGATTGACGACGAGCAACCAAAATTTCAAAGAAAATACGATGAGGATGTAACCAGCGAAATGCGTGTCTGTGAGACACTCTACTATCATTGCCAGAATGACCATCGCTATGTGACAGAACTGCGTACTGCCCTTCGTGAAATCGGTCTGGATACCGATAAAATCGTCCAGCGCGAATATGTCCTTAAGGACGGATTTTAAGTCTACCGATTTATATCGGCAGGGATTGATATTCTTAAATGACAGAGAGGTAAAAGATAGAAAAGACGTGCGCGGTCTTACACCGACCGTGCGAAATGACATTTATCGTTTCCAGGCGGCAACGGGAGCATCTGGCATCGATTCCGTTATGGTAGAAACTTCAAAAGGTATCGACCTCGTTTTTGATTTAACAACAGCGCATATGACGATTGGAGAGATTGCGGCAATCAATTACGCTATTGTTAATAAGGCACTCATGAAGTACCCAATTTTCAAATTTAACACGCTTCGCTCATATTTTCCGAATGTAACGTCCACGAGGCAGTTCATAACGGATAATGAATATCTCGGTGCTGTCCGTATAGACATTCAGAGCAAGGATAGACAACCAACTATGGAAACGCTCTATGCTGCCGTTTCCTATGTTCTTGGTAAAATTGCCAGTTCTATTTCCGGCATTGAGGAAACATACCGAGGAACGAAGACTTTCAGGGCAAGGAATGTCAGAGATATCTTTCGTAACAAGACCGTCAATTATACTGATCCACATGATGGTGGTGTTGGCATTTCACAAAACGACCCATCCGTAAAAAACGAATGGAAAATCGACCTCACCACGGAGGACTGGTTTGTTTATACCGATAACTATGGAACATCGGAAGAAAAAGCGTTTGTCGCTTATTTCCGCGGATATGTTGCTGATTTGCGAAAGCTATATAATCGCATCTACCTTGTTAGAAACGAGCGGGAATTCCACATCTATTCGTTTGAAGATGGTGAACGGTTTGAGCCAGACTACGTTCTTTTCTTGCAGAGTGATAAGACGGACGGCTTTGAGCAGCTCCAAATTTTTATTGAACCGAAAGGTTCTTAACTTCTCGAAAAGGATGCTTGGAAAGAAAAATTCCTACTTCAGTTAAAGACAGAAGCCGTGCCAGCTACAATCTTTGTTGACGACAACGACTATAAGATATGGGGACTCCACTTCTTTAATCAGGAGAATCATATGAAGGGGTTCGACTCGGAGTTTGCGGTCTTGATTGAGAAGTGATTGTCGAGTTCAAAATATACAATTAGATGGAGGGATTGCTATGGCACGAAGCAAGACGATAAAACTATTTTTGATGGACGGTGAAGCGACGGGGAGAATAAAATGCTCTCTTGCCAACTGGACAGGTATTGCCTACAAGATTCCGAGGACGGCGCTCGATAAATGAAAGAACATCGAATATCTGCAGCAGAGCGGAGTGTATTTCCTGTTTGGCACAGATGAGAAGTATGACCAGATTGTATATGTCGGTCAGACAGGTGTCAGAAAGAATGGCAAAGGACTGCTGCTTCGTGTGCAGGAACCGCATAACTCTATTGATTGGACAGAGGCTGTCATGTTCACCACGACAAACAACTCTTCCAGTCCTACTGAGATAAGCTATCTTGAGAATCGTTTTTGTAATCTGGCACTGGAGGCCGGTCGATACCAGGTGAGGAACGGGAATGATCCCAATCCCGGCAATATCACCGAGGAGACAGAAAGTGAGTTGGAGAAGTTCATCGACTATGCTAAAATAGTGATGGGCGCGCTTGGGCACAAGGTTTTTGAACCGCTTATGTCGCAAACATCCGAGGCGGAGAAAGATGAACCTCTACTCCATATGGATTATAAAAAGAGTCATGCTACTGGAGGAAGGACAAGCGATGGTTTCGTAATTCTCAAGGGTAGCACCATCAATCCGGCGACAACAAAGAGTTGCCCGGAAAATGTACTTAAGGCTCGACAGAAATATGCTGACAAAATAAGCGATACATTTGAACTGACGGCAGATATTCTTATGACGAGCGCCAGCGCAGCGGCTGGATTTATTGGTGGAGCATCATTGAGTGGCAATGCTCTGTGGCATGATGAACAAGGGAAATCCCTCAAGCAGATAGAGGGATAGTTTGGAGAGGCTATGTTCGGAAAGAAACCAAAGCCAAGAAGAGACCTTCCGGCGATAGACATCACAAAGAAGCCGGTCAAGGGAATGTTCGGCAGAACTAAAATGGTGCCGACTACCAAGAAAGAACAACGTCAGATGAAAGCTGCTCTAATGAAGAAATATCCAGACCGTTATTTTGTTGATGACTTGAAGGAGTATAATTCAGTAAAGCAGGACTTATCGTGGATTGACCGCATTGAGGAATTTGATGCATTCATGGACGATTGACAGATAGGGACACATTTTGGCGATAGCTAAACCTTTTGGCGTTAGCCTATACTTTTTGGCGATAGCTTTGATGGGAAGGAAGGTGGGGACAAAACCTATGCAGACGACAGCAGCAAGACAAAATTTCAGAATGTCAAGCGGCGGGGTTTTTCCTGCCTGCGCACGAAGCAGAAGTCGCAGAAATGCCCGTTTTACAAGCATTTCAGCAACTTCTGCCCTGACTTACACAGAAACCTCTTGTATCAAAGATAGCGTCCGGATAGATCCATGATGACGAAGCGGCGGTTTTTCTTCCCTTCGGACTCGATAAACTTACTTGTGATATCGCCTTCAATTTCACGGTCCTGTCCGCGCTCGAACGGGTCAGCTTCGTAACCTAATGTCTGTTTCCTTGTTCTCAGACGTACCAGAGGATTTGGCTTCCACAGAAGCTGTATTGATCTTTTCCCCACAAAAAGGACAGAACCCCTTATTTCCGGGAATCTCTTTTCCACAGTGCCCGCAGTAAACAGACTTTTTTTGAACGATACCTGCCAGCTTTCCACCAGAATTTTGACGCAGGCTGCTCATAGGCTCTGTGGCTTTTCCGCAATGCGGACAGAACTTAGCGTTTCGTTTTAGTTCTTTCCCACAGTATTTGCAAAGCATCCTTTCGAATTTTAAATGGATTTTAATCATTAATGATGATCTTTTTGGACTCCGCATAGCAATCTGCTGCCAGCTTCATTGCAGCAGCAAACCCAGCATGATACGCATCCATCTGTATTTCATAGATACAGCAGAGGATGATTCCTATCAGGTGAAAGTGACTATCACGAACCTCTGCATTCACAAGGAACCCGGCACGAATTACGTGAAGACCGGGAAATATACCGGCAAGGGTACGTTCACGATCGTAAAGACGAGCGGCGGAACCGGAAGCAATAGCGGCTGGGGACTGCTGAAAGCATACGAGAAGAACAAAGACGGGTGGATCTCTCTGGAGCATACGGTGAGAGTGTAAGAGTGTGGGGCTGTGTACTGCTATGGGGCAGTATGCAGCCCGTATTTTTTGAGAAATTTCTGGAACTGCCGGAAAAATCTGCGGTCAGGGAACTTTGAGGGTACCAAAGAATATGGAGGTGCCTGACTGTGACAGTGGAAGAATAGATTGGATATCGATATTTACATCTTCAATTTTGGGGAGGAGGCTGCTTTTGACCTATCAATTGTCAGCGGAAAGCACCTTAGAAGAATATCCGACAGAGAAGCGCATTGCAGTCAGCTGACAATGCGGAGAAATTTATCACCACAAGGCAGATATAAAATATCCTTTTCCTCATTTCTGGCAGTTTTACCCCACATAAACAGGGACTTTCTGCCGCTTAACTTTTCGACAGCAGCCACACGGTCTGCAAAGTTGTAGACAGTTAGAAACGTATTTTTAATGTTTTGGTATAGCAAAACGCTCAATCAGCTGCGGAGAGACAAGCGAAGCACAGGCGCGTTCCGAGAGCCACTACCATGTGGTCTCGTAAATCTCAGCCGCACAGAGCGTGGAGCCGTCCTTTTGTTTAGCGGACAGAAACTCAGCCGGTTTTGGCATTGCCTGACCTTCCAAATCAGCCGCGCTGTCACCGAAGTCGATAACCGTCAGCGGTCTGTGTCCCGTGTTTCCGTCAGCAATCTTATCTGCAATGGCCTTTTTCGGCCTGCCGCCGGTACCGGGTTTTGGTCCTCTTGTACCCATTTTCAAAGCACCTCCTCTCCAAAGGGGCTATTCCCCTAAAAACTTTTGCGATTTTGTGCGCGTGCCCCCGCACCGTTCCCTGGGAGAAACCGCACAGAGATTTGACCTGCCCCTGGGGTCTCAAAAAATTATAAAAAATCACGAAATTGATTGACAACGTAAACCAAAGCGACTATTATATGCTTGAAAGGAAGTGATTGCTATGGCTACAACACCAACTCAAATTCGTATCGATTCCGATATCAAAAAGCAGGCAACAGACCTGTTCAGTGACCTTGGACTGGATATGTCCAGTGCAGTAAACATGTTTCTCCATCAGTGTATCCTTCGCGGCGGTCTTCCGTTCGCTGTCGAGATGCCTCGCTATGGCAAGCAGACTCTTGAAGCAATGGAAGAAGCAAGACGTATTTCCCGCGATCCTGACGTCAAAGGGTATACCAGCATGGAAGAGCTTAAACGGGCTCTGGACGATTAAATGTATACAGTCAAATTTACTACCGCTTATAAGAAGAGCTATAAGCTCATGAAAAAACGCGGCTTGGATATTTCTCTGTTGGACGACGTTGTTGATAAATTGCGTCAGGGCAAACAACTCGATGAGAAACACCACGACCATGAATTAAGCGGTAAATTTGCCGGTTTCCGTGAGTGCCACGTTAAACCGGACTGGTTGTTGGTCTATCTGATAGAAAACGACATCCTGACACTCACACTTGTTGATACCGGTACCCACTCTGATATTTTCAAAAAATGACAGCAAAGCAGTCTGCAAAATTCAATCGCGGACTGCTTTATTGTTATGCCACCTGTCGCCGCGCTCCGCGTGAATCCGCGCATGGCACGGCTTGCAGAGTGCGATGAGGTTGGCACGGTCGTGCGTTCCTCCCTCAGAGAGCGGCAGCTTGTGGTGTATCTCCTCGGTCTTTGTATAGATGCAGGGACGAAAGCTGCGTCATAATGTCACCCCGGTTCTGCTCGGTAAACGGCGCGATAAACCAAACATCTAATGTAATCATAGAATATGATTGAAAGTGGCCTGCTGGCTGTCCTTTGTGGGATGGCTGGCAGGCTTTTTCTATGCTTGCATCTGCATAAGAAAATTGGAAGAATGCAGGAATGACTCACGCGGCAATCTGAGATCCGCAAAATTTTTTTGATTGATTTGAATGAAAATCGGAATGCGCTTCCTGTGGGTACTTAGACCTTCAGAAGGAATCTGGAGGTGGAGCATGGAAGAACTGCAAAAGGCGGATATTTTTGAGATGGAAATGGACAGGCAGACGAGGGAGAACATGATCCAGTTTGCCCGGTTTATGGCGCGGATGATCGAAAAATATGGGAAAGAGGTTCTGGAGGAACTGGCTGCGGAGGAAAACAGCGGAAGCCTTCAGGCCGGGGAAGGAATCGCCGATTAAGTTTTTTCTGAAATCGGCGATTTTTCTATTGGCAAACAGGGAAAAAGCCGATATAGTAATTCTCGGAAACGAACGAATGTTCGCAGAGCAACCGAAAACGAGGGGTGGCAGATGAAAAAGAAATGTTATTTTTATACGAGAGTTTCCACGGCTGCCCAGATAGAGGGTTACAGCCTGGAGGCACAACAGGAAACCTTACGGCAGTATGCCGAATACCGGGAATGGGAGGTGGCGGGGGAATATTGTGACGTGTAAACACGAAAAGGATACAATTTACACATCTAAATATTGGGAAAAGTGGTGAAAATAACGGCTTTCAGCGGGGATTAGACCTGCTTGAAGGCTGTTTTAGTGTCTGAAGCAAATCCTTGACGGATTGAGGAGCAGAGGAGGGTTGCATCCTCATATGAAAAAAATAAAAAAGTATGCAACCCTCGGAGTTATTTACTGAGAAAAATAAAATTATATAGAAAAATAAAATGGTTTCATTTTTTCCTTCTATTGGAAATAAGGGCTTGAAGCAGGTGTAATAATCTATTTCATTATCATCGCTTGAAATAACTTCATTATTGGCCACACAAGAGGACTCTGTCATGTTCTTCACGGAGAAGCCATATGTTTCTGCGATGCTGCCAATAATGCGACAAGAGTATCGTTATCTCCTTCAAGGGATATGGCATTTCTATTGTCATCCTTAAAATCAATGATTTCCAGGAAAGCTGCAGCTGTTTTTTGATGTGTAACATTTTCCGACTTTCATTTTCCTGTAAAGGATATAGGTACAAATATTAATCAATATAACCAGCAACAGATATACGACTATGATTACATATCCTCCGCCTTTGCTGTCAGTCAGCAGCGGCATGACCTCTACCGGCAGCACCAGCGACAGATACCGAAGCGGCTCCAACCCCATATAAAGATAGAGCGCTGAGGGCAGAAGCATTACCCCACAGACGGCAATATAGGAAATATCCATCCGCTTCGTAAACGAAGAAACCAGCAAGGTCAGCATGGCGCAGGTAAACAGGGCGAGCAGCCGCAGCAAATATAATCCAATCAAAAAGGCTCTTACGCTGCATACGATACCGAAGTCCTCCAGTATGGAGAGATTTTGTACCGCTGCGGACAGCGTATCCACCCGGCATACGCCCCCAAAGACATAAATCTCCTGACCATATACGATTACCCATACGACTATAGCAATGACAGTCGCCAAGGCAATTTTCCTGCGGAATAATTGTCCCCGTCCCCGCAGAGTAGAAGCCAGCAGCGTGTTCATTCCAGACTGCTGTTCATATGCAAGAGATCCAGCCAGTAGCAGCGTTATCGCCATGAGAGCCACAAATGCCGCGCTCTGTTGGTTGGAACGGGCTTCCTCGCCGTAAGTGCCCTGATACCGGCTTTCATCGATCAGCCACGGTGTAAAGCCTTTCTCATTCCCCAGAACGCACAATTCCTCCACTCGTTCCCGCACGATTGCAAGCCCCTCGCTTTTGGTTTGTGCCGTCTCCGCTTCACGGGCAAAGACATCGTACTGCGAATACTCTATTTCACCGTTTTCGTATTGTACCGCTGCCTCGCTATAAGCAGCAATGGTCGCATCTAATTCAGCCTGTATCAATTCGATTTGCCGCAACGTGTCATCTGTGATTTCCCCTTCCAATTCAGCAGTATACTGCCTTGCGACGGCTTCTGAACTGGTACTGACTGGAACTGATACAGTATAGGACAGTCCCGAAGCCAGGTAGCAAAAAAGCGCAAAGACAAGAACGCCTTTTTGAATGATCAACGTCTTGTGCAGCTCCATTCCAAAAAGAGGAAGCCTGCTTAACACATAGTCTGCCATACGGTTGATGCCGTAAGCAAACCTTCCCAGCAGGTCTTTTCCTGTGGCGGGCCTCTTTCGGCAATGGATCACAATGCAGACAAGACCCAGCAGAAGACTCAACGGCAGCCACGCAGTTTCCGAAATCATGCGTATGCCGACCGGATAGCCAAACAGGTCTATGTTGAGATAGCGGGTATATAGGTCTGACAGGCTGATATAGGTAAAAATATTAAAATATTTAACAAGGTTCCATCCGCTCTGTACGGGCAAAAAAGTGTAAAGGCTGTATTCCACTGCCAGCACGCCTATTGCTATTATGATCGTGTATCTGACATTGTTGATTGCTGTGAACAGCAGCCAGAGAAGCAGGGCGACAAGGAATGTTGCCCCGATACGAAACAGCAGATAAAAAGTCAGGAATTGCCCTACGGTACAGGGGATGGTCATTTTGCCAAGTATCTCTACCGACTGCGCCGCCCGCCCCAAATCATCAGCTCCGCCGTAAATGGAAAAGCCAATCAGCAGGTTCGTTCCATAAAACAGCAGTGCGCCGAACGCTGACATAAAAAACAGGATACCCGTTCTTTGCAGTGCCAGCCGCAGGCGACCGTTTGGCGTGGCGTGGACAGTGTTCCAGAGTCCCTTCTTTCGTTCTTCTAAAAAGGCAATACAGCCCAGGATGATTGCGACCAGAAGGAGATAGTCCGTCAGGGTGAACTCCAGGAGGGCTGTGACCGCACCATCTGCCCCGATGGTGAGCGTGCTGCCATCCAGCGCTTCAAAATCTTCCGCTGTCTTGAGGATATTCCGTCCGGAAAAGCTATCCGTATCACCAAAAACAGAAAAAGAAAGCAACTGCTCTTTGCTTTCCTGAATTGACAAAAGATAGCTTTCGTAACCGGAAAGGTATTCCGCCTGGGCGAGAAGGTTGTTGACCGCGGCATATTCCGTGCGGGTTTCGTCCGAGGCGTCGGTGTCAAGCAGTTCGGCAAGGCGTTCCTTTTCCGCTTCCAAAAGAATGGACGCCTCACTTGGAGCGATGCCTTTGTATTCGTCTGTCAATGCCAGATACCGTGTCAATACGGCGCGGCTGTCCGCACTTTCCCGTGCAAGCTCTATGCCTCCGTCCGAGCTGAAAACCCATTCAACCACAGGCAGTTCACAGTCCATCCCGTAATCATTTTCGACCTGCTCACGGACGAACAAAAATCCGTTCAGCAGAAAAATCAGCAGGAGTGCGGTGCAGATACGCCGGTTTCCGAAAATCCTTTTCCATTCAGCCATAGCACACCTGCTCTCCAAGATAATACAGATACACATCTTCCAGCGAGAGATGGTCTTCTACATATTGTCCCTCTTCCGGAAGCTGGTCGCCGATGACACGCACCCATGTTTCTCCATGGCGGTTAAAGATATTCCCCACCTTGTATTGTGCCTGTATCTGTTCCAAACTCTCCGGCGGACAGGGCATCTCCATTACCTTATCTGCGACGCTGTCGATCAATTCCCCCGGCTCACCCATTTTCACTACCTGTCCCGTTTTCATCATCAGGATCTGGTCGGATATGGATTCAATGTCACTGACGATATGGGTCGCCAACAGGATAATACGCCCTCTGGATATGGATGAGATAAAATTGCGGATACGGATACGCTCCTTTGGGTCAAGTCCGGCGGTAGGCTCATCCAGGATAACCACCTTTGGGTCGCCCAAAAGCGCCTGGCAGAGCAACACCCGCTGTTTCATGCCGCCGGAATACCCGCCCAGCTTCCTGTGCCGCACATGAGACAGGTTCGTGATCTCCAATAAGCTGTCAATTTCCTGCGCTGCTTTTCTTTTGGGGATGCCCTTCAAATCAGCCATATAAAAGAGAAAGGTCTGAGCCGTCATGTGTTCGTAAAAGCCCTGCTGCTGCGGCATATAGCCAAGCACACGGCGAAACTCCTTTCCCAGCTTCAAAATGTCTGTGCCGTCAAACAGGATCTGTCCGTCCGTCCTCACAATGTTATCCGTCAGCAGATTCATGGTAGTGCTTTTTCCTGCGCCATTTGCGCCGAGTATGCCGTAGATCCCCTCTGTGAAGGTAATATTGATATGGTCTAAGGCAACAAAATCACCGTACTTTTTCGTCAGGTCGATCAGTTCAAGCTGCATCGTTTCACCTCCTTCACTCTACGGTCGCCCATCCGATCGAGTCATAATATACGTCCGTCCAATGCAGGTTTGTCAGCTCGCCTGATGTCAAGTCGATGGTGTAAAGCGCATAGGCCGTAGGGCTTGAAAAGCTCATGCCGTTCTCTGTCCCCGATGTGGCACTGCCGCTCCAGATAAAATAGAGCTGGCCATCAGAAATAAACAGCTCTTCTTCGCTGTAAGTATCCTCAAAGGAATCGAGCGGGATTTCATTTAGTAATTCTCCGCTGTAGTCATACACCAGAAGTGATTGCCACAGTTCGTAGTCCTCAGTAGCCGACTCTGCGATAACAATACAGTCATTAGAAAAATAAGCGTAGCCGTGGGCTGCTGACACGGATTTAATTTTCTCGATGGTTCCGGAAGACAACTCAGAACGCCATAAATCGCCCCCGGAAAGATAAAAGTAAATGTACCCGTCGGACACATACCATCCATTGACTTCAACGTCGGTCGTATCCCACTCGCCAACCTCTGATTTTTTAGGCACCTCCCAGACCTGTGCCACTTCATCGGTCTGCGTATCATAAGCAAACAGGGTATCCTTCCAGGTTCCATCTGTTTGCTGTACATTTGTCATAAAATAGATCGTATCTTGGTCCGCCCAAAGCGTATAATCCTGTTCGTTGCCAAGGCTTATGACTGCACCGCCGGAGGTTTCCGCTTCGGTCGTCTCGCCGTAAATTGCTGTTGCTTCGCTGGCGTCCGCTCCTAACGGAACGGCGTAAAGGACTGCGGAGTACAGAAAATACACCATACCTCTGTGAATGATTGGCTCTGCATAGCCTACATAGGAATCTCCGGCAGAATCAATATCCAGCGTCTGCACCAGGGTGTGATCCGTTCCATCTAAATTCATCGAGTAGACCTGCGTCCACGATGATCCGCTGTCACTGAAATAATACAGCTTGCCGTCATAACAGGTGAGTGCAGTGCCTGCGTAGGCGTTACAATCCTCATCATTGTGGCTGCATTCAGGCTTGCCGCAGAGAATTGTGGTGCTTTCCGTTGCCTTGTCGATATAGTATACATACCCGTTAGAGCCGACAAAGTAGTAACCGTCTTCGCTTTCACAGGGATAGGTGAAGCTGACCTGGGTCTGTGCCATATTTTTCTGAAAATCTGTCCCCGAAGAACTGCTGTCCTCATTGCCTGCGGATGAGAGATTTGCGTCCTCACTTGTCTCTGTGTTCGCATTGTCGTTGTTGCTGCTGCTCCCGCAGGCTGTGAGCGATAAGGCAAGTGTGACCGCAAAAAGAATCATAAGTATTCGTTTCACCATAATAAAAGCCTCCTGAAATTGGAAATCGTGCAGCCGTTTCTATTGGCTGCACGATCATTTTAGGAGGTAATTCTAAATTGTTTCTCAAATCAGGGGGGGCTTTTTTCATCTGGTCGAAAATGACGCCGTTACAGAAGCCCCGCCCTCTGGGGCATTCCCCAGTTCCAGCTTGCCCCCGTGTTTTCCGCAAAGGATACGGCAAATATGGAGGCCGAGGCCAAAATGGTACTCCTGTTTCTGTGCATCGTTGCTGTAATAGGGTTTGACCGCTTCTCTTAACTCCCTGGCAGAAAAGCCCCGGCCATCGTCTGTGACAGAAACAGAGAAAATATCCTCTGTCACACCACAGTGGATCGTCACCTTATAGCGTGCAAAGCGGGCTGCATTGTTCATGATGTTTTCATAGACCTGGATAACAACGGCAGGGTCAAGAAATAAATGCTCCGCGTTAACTGACGCATGAAATTCGCAGGTCATTCCGCTCCGCTGACAAAGAATATCCGCAGATTCCCGCAGATAATCCAGAAATTCTTGTGAATCAACCTGTTCTTTCTGAATCGGTATATCCTCCAGCTTTTGAGCGGTATTCATGCTGTCTGCAAACTGCTCCAGCCGCGACACCTGGGCTGACATGGTTTTCACGGTTTCCAGCACTTCCTCCTGTGACAGATTTCCAAAGGGAAGATATTTCACAAGCATATCGGTATAGCCCTTCAGGACGGCGATGGGTGTGCGCAGGTCGTGGGTATAGGCATCGTTCAGCTGCTTGCGCTCGTCCAACAGACGCAGCATTTGCCTATTGTTTTCATCCAGCGCCGACCGCATTGTCTCAAAAGCGGCGCACAGTCTGGCCATTTCATCCTGCCCCTGGTAATCAACCTGAAAATCCAGGTCATTCCCTGCAATCTGGTTTGATGCCTTTGTCAGCAAATGCAGGGGCTTTCTCAGCTTTGTGAAGTAAAACAGAAGCACAAAGGCCAGAATACATCCGGAATATATGAACGCGGGAAAGAATCGCAGAGTGAAGCTGTATATCTGATACAGTCGCCAGTCGTCCTCTGTATAATTTTCATAATTGAACGAAACCTCCACGATCTCACTTGCGCTTACGCCGTTGTATGTGATCTCACCTTCCTCCTCCGCACTTGTGATAGTAAGGTATTTAGACTGTAAAATCACATACTGCTCGTTCACAGCCTCTGTCACCGCCCCTGACAGGACAGAGGCCGACAGCAAAGCGAGAACAATCACCGCAAACAGGGTCGTCCAAATCGGGATACTCCGATACCACTCCTTTATTTTTCCCATTTGTACCCACTCCCCCAGACTGTCCGAATATACGGCTTACAGCCTGCCTTTGCAAACTTGGAACGTATCTTGCTGATGTGTTCCATGATCACATTCACATCTGCATCGCTGTCCACATCCCAAATATGTTCAAAAATACGCTCCTTGCTGAACAACTGGCCGGGATAGGAGGACAACAGCTCAACGATTTCAAATTCCCTGGGCAGCAGAGGGAGTAATTCGCCCTTAAACCAGACTTCCTTTGCGGTATAGTCAATGACAAAGTGGTCGTCAAATTTCGTCCTTATCCGATTGCGCTGACGCCGTTCTTCCCGGCGCAGATGGGCATCTACTCGTGCGCCCAACTCGTCAATGGAAAACGGCTTTACGATGTAGTCGTCTCCGCCTGCGGCAAACCCCCTCAGCTTATCCGCATCCTCCACCCGTGCGGTCAGGAAAAGAATCGGGCAGGAGACGAAATCACGGATTCTCCTGCAAACCTCGATTCCGTCGAGGTCGGGCATATTGACGTCAAGCAGGATCAGATCTGGCTGATTGCCTGCTTTCTCAATCGCTTGCAAGCCGTTTTCCGCAATGGAGACATCATAGTGATTCCATTCAAAGTAGCGTTTCAACATCCTACTCAGGTCTGTCTCGTCATCTACGATTAGTATTCTCTTGTTCACAGCACTTCACCTCCGTTATGGAATGATAGCACAGATTTCTAAATAATTTCTCAAATCTGCGCTGCTGCATTTGTATTTAATTGTTATACAAGGCGCAGGAGACTATTTTAAGATTGTGGATGGGAACAGACTGTGCTTCCAATATCATATTTATAGAGCAAGCTGCTACTTGAAAATCATCCATAGACAGTGGCTTACTTTTGGGAATTCTAAGCTGGCAACTAAAAGTTGGTAATCGTGTTCGCACAATCAGTTAATAATCCAATGTTTACCGACTATGTCTCTTACATATCACTCCAGTTCACCGGAGAGTGTCGGTCTTGCATAAATAATCGACTCGTTGTAAATCAGCTAGTCGATCTCCGGCTGCCTGAAGATGGCTCGGCCAATGTTTCTTCTTCAGCTGCAGTTTCATGCCCTCTTAATCATCCAGCTTTTCAAATTCATCAAGATTCAATTCCCTCTTAAGTTCCTCCTCCGTCGGCATGTATGCCATATACTTCGCGGCGTAGATTTGTGTGTTATCCTCCGGAAGGGTATACCGTACCAAAGTATCGCTCTTATCCGCACAGAGAAGAATCCCTATCGGTGGGTTGTCGCCCTCATTCATCATTTCCCGCGTATAGTAGTTTACATACATCTGCATCTGACCGATGTCTTGATGCGTCAAATCTTCTGTTTTGAGATCAATCAGCACAAAACATTTCAGAATGTAATTATAAAAAATAAGGTCTACATAAAAGTGCCGTCCGTCAAAGGTAATACGCTTCTGTCTTGCCACGAAAGAAAAGCCTCTGCCAAGCTCCAGAAGAAACTTCTGCAGATGGTCGATAAGAGCTTGTTCCAAATCCGATTCATAGAAATGCTCGTTCTGTGGAAGATCGAGAAATTCCAGAACATATGGGTCTTTGATGATTTTTTCGTATTCCGGCTTCGGCACAGTGGTCTGAATTTCTGCAGAGACACTTTCCTTATCCCTGCTGGCCAGAATTCGATTATAGTACATTGTATTTATCTGTCTCTGGAGTTGACGGACACTCCAACCGGATTTTGCCGCTTCCTGCGCATAAAAATTCCTCGCATTTTCATCCTCAACACGCATCAAAAGCCTGTAGTGCGACCAGCTTAATTCGCTACACAGTGTGGAGCGATTTTGAAAAGTAAGATAAAACTGACGCATATTGCGTAGTCCCTGCACACTAAAACCTCTTCCGAACTCAGTTGTCAGCCGTTCAGAAATATATTGCAAAACCTGCTTTCCGTAAGCAGCACGGTCGTTCTCTCCACACATCTCATAAATTGCCTTGCCAATATTCCAATAGGCATTTACCATTGCGGAATTGACAGCAGAGGACACCTGCTTTTGGGCATCAATGACATAGCCTCGGATGGAAAGGTACG
>Ga0192276_1084_pt1 | contig 20923 bp, 21 predicted proteins | sample Koala_Koa24_I3_FD_131263 | JGI IMG/M metagenome (GOLD analysis project Ga0192276, IMG submission 131263) | Enriched cells from koala feces incubated with labeled cellulose particles, San Francisco Zoo, California, United States - Koala_Koa2-4_I3 ...
TAGTTATTAACTATTAATTAAGTACAACCGTGTGACTCACGGGGATAGCTCGTTGATACTTACACCACGGTGTATTGAGCGAGAAACTCTGCCTCTATACGAAAGCATAGACGGTGAGAGTAGGTCATATCTATAGGAATGAGTGCTATGTTTAATGCTCATTTCCCAATATAAAAAATGTCGAAAGGGGCTATTTTAAGATGTCTAATAAGCCATTAACTACAAACCCAAACGTTCTAGCTTGGGTAGATGAAATGGTTGCTCTTACTACTCCAGATAAGGTAGTTTGGATTGATGGTAGTGAAGAACAACTTGAAGCATTAAAGAATGAGGCTATCTCTACTGGTGAGATGATTGAACTAAACCAAGAAAAACTTCCTGGTTGTTTATATCATAGAACTAAACCAAACGATGTAGCTAGAGTTGAAGACAGAACATTTATCTGTACTGAAAAGAAGGAAGATGCTGGCCCTATTAACAACTGGATGAGTCCAGCAGATATGAAGGCTAAGCTAATCCCTATGTACACTGGTGTTATGAAGGGTAGAACTATGTACGTTATTCCTTACTCAATGGGACCTATAGGTTCTCCATTAGCTAAGGTTGGCGTAGAGGTTACCGATTCTATATACGTTGTACTAAACATGAACATTATGACTAGAATGGGTGCACAAGCTTTTGAAAACTTAGGTGAAACTTCTAATGACTTTGTAAGAGGTCTACACTCTAAAGCAGACGTTGACCCTGAAGGCAGATATATAGTTCAATTCCCAGAAGAGAACACTATTTGGTCTATCAACTCTGCATACGGCGGTAACGTACTACTAGGTAAGAAATGTTTTGCTTTAAGAATTGCATCTTTCCAAGGTAAGAACGAAGGTTGGATGGCTGAGCATATGCTTATCCTAGGTCTTGAAAAACCAAATGGCGATGTTAAGTATATCACTGCTGCATTTCCATCTGCTTGTGGTAAGACTAACCTAGCTATGTTAATTCCACCAGAGGGTTACAAGAAAGCTGGTTACAAGATTTGGACTGTAGGCGACGATATCGCTTGGATGAAACCTGGTAAGGACGGCAGACTTTATGCTATTAACCCTGAGAATGGTTTCTTTGGTGTTGCTCCTGGTACTAATGAAAAGTCCAACTTCAATGCATTAGAATCTACTAAGAAGAACACTATCTTCACTAACGTAGCTATCAACAACGATGATAATACAGTTTGGTGGGAAAAGTTCGATAAGAATCCTCCTGTAAATGCTACTGAATGGAAGGGTGCTAAGGTAAATGGCCCTGAATATATTGCTGAAGGTAATACTCTAGCACATCCAAACTCAAGATTCACTGCACCTGCAGTAAACTGCCCATGCCTATCACCTGAGTTTAACAATCCAGAGGGTGTTCCAGTATCTGCAATTATATTTGGTGGTAGACGTGCTAAGACTACTCCACTAGTATATCAATCATTCGATTGGACTCACGGAACTTATATGGGTTCTGCAGTATCTTCTGAAACTACTGCTGCTGCTACTGGTGCTGTAGGCGTACTTCGTCACGACCCAATGGCTATGAAACCTTTCTGCGGTTACGACATGGCTGACTATTGGGCTCACTGGTTAGAAATGGGCGAAAAGTTAGGCGACAAAGCTCCTAAGATTTTTAACGTAAACTGGTTTAAACAAGATGAAGACGGCAACTTTATTTGGCCTGGTTTCGGCGACAACATGAGAGTCCTTGATTGGATTATCAAGCGTTGTGAGGGTGAAGTAGATGCTCAAGAAACTGCTATAGGCTATCTACCAAAACCAGAAGATTTAAACCTTAAGGGTATTGAAGATGAAGTTACTCCAGAAGTATTAGACAAGCTACTTGCTGTTGATACTGACCTTTGGAAGGCTGAAGTTGAAGAAATGAGAAACTACTACAAGCAGTTCGACAGACTCCCTAAGGCTCTTGCTGATGAACTTGATAAACTAGAAGCTAGATTAAATAAGTAATATCTTTATTAGAATATTTTTAGAGGATACGTTTAGTATCCTCTTTTTTATTTGATGCATTTCACTCCAAAATATCTACCATTCGTCAGTTTTAAAACACTTTTCCTAAATATATGATATAATTACATAGTAAGCTGATTACATTATATTCTTTTGAAAAGAGTTTTATTATGAGAATTAAAAAGATAATATCTAATATTATGGCACTTGTCATCTTTTGTGGAACTTTAGCTATCCCACAGATTAGTGAAGTATCTAGTTTGATGGCATCTGCCGAAGATGTCGAATATAGCGGTTCATGTGGTTATAGCTGTAAATACTCCTTTGATGATACTACTGGTACATTAACCATTAGTGGTACTGGCAGTATGGAAAACTATTCATCTAATTCACCATATGATAATTATTATACACCATGGCATTCATTTAAAGAAGATATTAAAACCGTCACTATTGAAGAGGGCATTAGTACTATTGGTGATGATGCATTTTATGAATGTACATCACTAACAAAAATAACTATACCAGATAGTGTTACTACTATTAATGCTGCATTTTATAATTGTACCTCACTAAAAGAAGTAACTATACCAGACAGTGTTACTTATATTGGTAATTATGCATTTCATGGTTGTACATCTTTAACAAAAGTAACCATACCAGATAGTATTACTTATATTGGTAAGCGTGCATTTTCTAATTGCAAATCTTTAAAAAAGATAACCCTACCAAATAAAATTACTGAAATTAATAGGTATACATTCTATGAATGTTCCTCATTAACAGAAGTAACTATACCTAATAGTGTTACTTCTATTGGTAAGTATGCATTTTTTGGTTGTACATCTTTAAAGAAAGTAACCATACTAAATGATGATACTTATATTGGCTATCATGCATTTGAAGATTGTACATCTTTAAAGGAAATAACCAAACCAAATGACATTATTACAATTACTTCTAATACCGAAGATAGTACATCTTTAGAGAAAACAACCAAAACGAATGATTCTACTACGATTGGTTCTAGTACACTCAATATTGGTATATCTGAAAGTAGTATTGTGACTACAATAACAGAAACAGATAATCAAATCTCAGTAGGTACTTCTAACATTGTAACTACTACGGTTACAAGCAGTGAAACTTTAGAGAATACTTCTAATAATTCTGTTATTAAAACAATGTTAATAGTAGTATTATCGACATTGATTGGTATGAATTTAAATACTCTTATAATAATATCCATAGATAAGAAATCAAGTTGATAACTAAACCTAGCTTTCAGACTCTTTTCAGCGTCTTTTTTTATCAAATGCTTGACGTACTAACTTAATTATGATATAATTATCTTAAGAATTTTACTGGATTCTAAAAAATTTAACATTAGGGTGATATTTTTATGACTGTCTACATAATTGCGGAAGTAATTATATTTGCATTAGCGTATCCATTTTGTATATATAAGCCTAACAAGATTAAAAACATATCTTATGTAGTGTTAGTGTTTATGTATCTGTTTGGACTATCTTACTTTAGGTATGGTATTGGCAATGACTACTTTTCTTATATCAACATATTTCTTAGAGCCGTACACTACGATTGGCAAGAGTGTCTTACCGACCAAATAGAACCTGGTTTTATGTTACTATGTAAGGTTATATCATTAGTAACTACCAACTACAAAACTATGCATGGAATCATGGCGTTTTTATGTTTAGCACCTACGGCGTATATCATAGCTAAGTATAGTAAGAACGTATGGTTATCGTGCCACCTGTACGTGTGTTTAACGTTCTACTATTCATCTATGAACTTTATACGACAGACTCTTGCGGCGACCATCATACTGTTAGCCTACAAATTTTTTATCGAAAGAAAGACTATACCTCTTATAATAGTGATAGTATTAGCTTCTACAATACACTTATCTGCACTATTAGTGATACCTATATATCTTTTAATAGCTTACATTAAACCTACTACTAAGATTCTATTTGGGGGCATGGTGATATTAGTACTATTGTACATATTCTCAAACAACATATTAAACTTAGTTGCTGAATTAATTCCAAGATATAGTGCATATTTAGATACTAAATATCTACTCTATGGATTAAGCCAAAAATACTTAGTAGTACCAATACTCTATATGCTATTAATGCTATTCGGATACTTTGAAGGTGGCTACGATAAGAAGAAGAATAGTTACATATTGGTAAACTCATCGATTATTACCTTTGGAATATGGTTCTTTATTACTAAACATTTTATTCTTGAAAGATTCTCTATATTTGTATACATCTTTGTACTGTTAGCAGTTCCCGATGTTATGGATACTCTAAAAGACTACTTCATAAAAGATGGTAAAAAGATATCTGGAAAGGTTAAATATTCTGTGCTTATGGTACTGGTGATAATCGTTGCTTTAGGATATAACATCTTTGGAATGGTTAGCGGTTTCCATGGAACTTTCCCATATGAAACATTCTTATAGTTTTACACTAAAAAGTAGATTCAATTAAGAATCTACTTTTTTACTGTATGCCAATAATTTACATATTACCCGTAAGGTGCATGATTATACTTATCGCTGAAAGTGGAGCAGTTTCACATCTTAGTATACGCTCTCCTAACCATATTGGAACTCCCCCATTAGATATTACTTTCTCAACCTCTTCTAAATCGAAACCACCTTCACTACCTATAAAGACTCCCACCGACTTGATACCCTTTAGACGTTCAGCAGAGAAACGTTCTCCACCGTTTTCATATAAGATATAGTTTAAATCGTTGAATTTCATAATTTCGATAGCTGTATCAAGAGTTACCATGCTATGAACTTTTGGAATAATTCCCCTCCCCGATTGCTTTGATGCACTTTCAGATATCTTTTCATAGCGTTTTAACTTCTTATTGAAATCCTTTTCAGTAGGACGAGATACACACCTACGAGTTAATACTGGAACTATCTCACTTGCCCCTAACTCAATAGATTTTTGTAAGATGGTTTCAAACTTATCACCCTTAGGGATAGCTTGAAATAGTATCAACTTAATTTTAGGTTCACTCTTACAGATATGTTTATCTATTAGGTTTAAAGTTACCATATCATCTGAAATACTTTTAATGGTGCAATTATAATCTGTTCCCTTACACGTTACTATGATATTATCATCGATTTTCATTCTTAGTGAACGTCCAATGTGTCGAGCGTCATCACCTTGTATTATTATGTTGTTTTCATCTTCTACGTTTACAAAAAATCTAGGCATGATGTTTAAAATCCTTTCTATGTATCAAAATCTACAACTAAACTATTTATATTAATCTTTCTTAATATTAAAGAAATTCAAACCGTTTTGATAGGTAATATCTAAAACCTGTTGAGGTTCTAAACCTTTAACTTCTGCGACCTTTTCAGCCATTCTATATATCATAGAGGAGTCACAACGTTGTCCACGAAAAGGCTCAGGGGACATATAAGGGCAATCTGTTTCTAACATAAGCTTATCCATAGGCACTATTTCAAGTGATTTTATAGCCTTTTTAGAGTTTTTAAAAGTAATTACTCCAGTAAAACTTATATGATATCCCAACTTTAAGATATCTTTAGCGACCTCATGAGAGTAACTATAGCAATGCATAACTCCCTTAATCCCTTGATACTCTTTTAAGATTTCAAGGGTATCTTCACAAGCATTACGGGAGTGTATTATCACAGGTAGATTTAACTTTTTAGCAAGTTGCATCTGATTTCTAAATACTTCTCTTTGGAGTTCTGCGTTATAGCCCTCATAGTGGTAATCAAGACCAATTTCGCCGATAGCTTTAATCTTATCAGAATTTTTTACTATTAAACTTTCTATCGTTTGGATATAATCTTTTTGAAGATTATCTAAATTTTCAGGGTGAATACCTGCTGAACAGTATATATAATCTCTTTGATTTGCCAACTTTAAAGCGTTGATACTATCTTGAATATCGACAGTAGCACACATAACTAACTTAACGCCTTTATTCATATGGATATCGTCCAAAAGCGATAGACTATCCTCTATAAAGGCATAGTCGGTATAGTGTGAATGTGTATCGAAAATATTTGAATACATAGATATATTTATCCTTTCTTTAGATTGTAACTCAATACTATTATACTACATTTATGAAATCAAAACAATAGGCAGATACTTTTAAATATCTGCCTAATATTTACATTTCGTCAAAGTCTATAATAAATAAAGCCTATATCAATGTAAAAAATCTTCAACATGGATAGTATTAACATGAAGTTTCATATTATCCATAATATCTAATACAGCCTTACCAGAATTCTGTTTGTATTCACCTATAGCATCTTGAAGATATATTAAAGGTTTACCAACATCTATAATATCCAATGCTGTGGATAAGATACAACAGTCAGCAACTACACCGCATATTGCCACTTTTTTATGGGAATCTATAAGCTCTTTTAAGATATCGTTCTTATAACAAGAGTATGTGGACTTATCTACTACGGGATACTCCTCTAGGTATGGTTTAAAGTTAGATATAATCTCATTTAAGAAAGTAGATTGATTAATATCATCATACTTTATATTGTAGTTCAACCAAGTACCCACAGGATTCTTAGAGGCTATAAACCTAGTAAACACAATATCGTAGTTTCTGTTAAAGTTTTCACATAGAGTTTGAATCTTAGGGATAATATCTAAAATATTGGCACACTGCCAAGGTTGTTTAGGTAGATAAGCATTTTGCATATCTATTATTAATAATAAAGTATCATGCATAGAGTACTCCAATCTAAATATAATCTATTTCCACAGTTCTATCTAATTAATAATTATCAACTATTTACTATTAAAGAATCAATTACTTCTATAGCCTTTTCAAGTTGAGTATCTTCTGTATCTTCCTCGGTTAGAGTCACTTCATAGTCTGGAGCTAAACCAACCCCATGATAGCATTCTTTACCTACTATATTATAGGTAGCTACGGTCAACACTACTGCTCCACCATTACTTAAAGGTTGAGTAACTTGCATTACTCCTTTACCATAGGTATTTTCGCCAACCAATATAGAACCTTCTAGTTCACGCATAGCCGATGAGAATATCTCACCTGCACTAGCAGTCATGCCGTTAATTAATACCACACTAGGGACGGTAATGGTGTTATCGCTATCCGACTTTATGATAGTTTTAGTAGTACCATCTTTGTAGGTAGCCTCTGCGATATCGCCTTTAGGGACTAAATCATTTAAGCAACCTTGTACGGAAGTTGTATAACCACCAGTATTATTTCTAAGGTCGAAGATAAAAGCCTTAGCACCTTGGTCTAAAAGTTCTTGATATACGCTATTAAACTGCTCAGACGTGTTGGTATAGAAATGTGTAATTTGGATATATCCAATACTATTATCGAGCATCTTACCCACGGCGGTATCTACATCTATAACGGTTCTAGTAACGGATATGTCTAAAGTTTCATCATCTCTTAGTATTTCAATATCTACGGTAGTATTATCTTCTCCATCTTTTATTAAAGATATACTTTCCTCATAACCAGTTTCTACAACATCTTTTCCATCTATAGATTTAATGATATCTCCAACTTGAATACCTGCCTCTTCTGCTGGAGTATTTTCATTAACCTCTTGTACTTCAATGTAGCCATCATCTAAAAGTTTAACGGTTATTCCTATTCCAATGCTTTGACCTGCATCTTTAATCTGAGCCTTGTTGTACTCTTCAGAACTTTCATACCTAGAGTATTTATCATCTAAACTAGATATGTAACCACTAATAGCACCATCTAAGAGTTTCTCCTCATCGTAGTCAGTATAGAAAGAACTTTCCACAAAGGTTTCTGCCTGAAAGAAAGATTTTAAATCCTTTAGAGTACTATCCAAAGAGAACATAGACTTTCCATAAGATGCCATAGAGTATATATTAAGCACCATAATAGTCAATATAGCACCACATACTAACAATACTATGCTAGATGCCACCTCGTGACGAGAAGTTTTTAATTGAAACTTCTTAGTATCCTCTTCAATGTTCTGCGTATTCTGTAAACTTGTAGAGTTATCATGTTCTTTGTAATTACCCAATGCACACAACCTCTTTCTTTAATTTATGATAGGAATGGGAGCGGGTCAATCCTTTCACCATTCAGTCTAACCTCGAAGTGTAAGTGATATCCAGTAGAATAACCAGTAGTACCAACGTGTGCTATAACTTCTCCACGAGATACATACTGCCCTAAAGATACATCTATAGATTCACAATGCCCATATAGAGTAGCATAACCATTTCCATGGTCTATTATGACGTAGTTACCGAATCCGCCACCACAACCACAGCTAGAAGTCTTTGGATAGTTGTGTGTACAGTAGTTACTAACCAATATTACAGTGCCACTTTCAGCGGCTACTATATCAGCACCCATAACGTTCGTTCCCGATATATCTAAACCATAATGCATACCTTGACTATTCCAAGTTCTAGTTCCATAGTAATCTGTAATAGTATATATTCCAGGAACAGGCCAATTAAAGAACCCACTAGTTATATTGCTTGAATAATCTTCAGTAGTAGATTCAGTACTTGCGGTAACTGTAACGGTATCGACCGATGGTACTTGAGTAGTTACGGTAGTGTTCTTAGCCTCTTCCTCTTTTTGAGAGATACTTTCGGAAATACTTTCCGATATGGATATACTTTCACTCTCTGATATACTCTCACTCTCGGAAATACTTTCACTTTCGGCTATACTACTTTGAATGTAATAGTCCTCAATAGCTTTCTGTATCTTTTTTTCCTCTTCTTCCTGTTCCTTTTGATATTGCTCTAAAGATTCTAAATCAGAACTTAAAGCATCTTGTTCTAAGGATATCTTATCCAACTCATTTTGAGTGTTCTTATAATCTTCTGAGAGGTCATCTAATATTGAATTAAACTCATCACGCTTATCAGAAAGTGTAGACTTTTTTTCTTCTAATTCTTCTTTAGCCTGAGATAGTATCTCCTCATCTTCGTTGTAATCTCTAATCTGTGACCTTAAAGTTTCCATAAGAGCGTTGTCATGACTAGAGATTCTACTTATAAACTCCATCTTAGAGAGAACATCGAAAAAGTCTGTAGAACCCATCAATACCGATGCAAAACTATCATTACCAGAGATATACATAGCTCTAAGACGTTTCTTAAACTGTTCCATATTAGTATCTATGTTCACTTGAAGTGATTCCATCTCATCTTCAAGATATTCAATATCGGCATTTAAAGAATCTATCTCTTCATTTATTAAAGTAAGTTGATTTTCCACATAGGAAATATTTTCCTGTTGCAAGTCAATCTTGTTGGTTAAAATCTCTTGATACTGTTGTTTTAAAGCCTCATCATCTTGAGATTTTTCTAAGTCGCTCTTAACATCTTCAATCTGTTTCTGTAGATTTTCAATCTCTTCTTGATTAGCTACCTTTAAATCTTCCATCTCATTAATAGAGAGGGTATCATCTTCGGTAGAAGTTGCGTAAGTTCCTAAGGTGTTGAATATAAACATTGAAAAAGCCAATGCTACTATTATAGCACAATTTTTTCTTTTCATATATATATCCTTTCAAACAATCAATATTTTAGATTAAACTTTTATATGCTTTCTAGTACTCAATACACTGCCAAAAGCACCAATTATGCAACCAATTGCTAGATAGAACACAATAACCTTTAAAAGTATATCGGAAAGGTTTATAAATCCACCCACACCTATAATATTCCATAAAGACATATCCATAGTTATAGCCTCTAAGAGTGAATTATATCCAAACCAAGTTATAACTAAAGCTAACATTCCACCTATCAAACCAGTAGTAAAACCTTCTATAAAGAAAGGAACTCTTATGAATATGTTAGTAGCACCTACATATTTCATTATGTTAATCTCTTTCTTTCTAAGCAATACACTAGCCTTAGTGGTGTTAGATATTATTATCATGCACACTACTACCAACGCAATGAACAGAACTGTAGATATTATAGATATGGTTCTTTTTAGCTGAGTCAACATATTTGCTAAATCGTATGGAGCTTTAACCTTATATATATAGTTCAAAGAGTTTATCTCAGCAACGGTCTGCGACAGTTTAGATGTATCCACTACCTTAATTCTATAGGTATTAGGTAGAGGATTATCGTTGCCAAGTGATTCAAAGACTTCTTCAAAGCCACTCATACTTTCTATATAACTTTGTAGAGCCTCTTCTTTAGAGTACAAGGTTACACTTTCCACATTGTCAATAGATAGTAACTTTTCACCAAGTTCATCGATATCTGCTTGAGTCATATCATCGTTTAAAAAAGCTTCTATCTCATTAGTATCCTCTATACCCCCGATAAGCTTATTTACGTTCATAACGAACAGTGTAGAAAAACCTATCAACAGCAGTGATACCGATATCACACATATAGATGCAAAGGTCATCATAAGATTTTTCCTAATGTTATTTAACCCCTGCGATATTAAATATAATAGATTACTTAAAGTCATATTGCACCTCAAAAGCGTTAGTAAACTCAATAGAATTGTCATTGTTTATGCTAATCTTAGATTTTTGAACATCGCTATTAGCCTCTACATAGTCATCGAACACTATAATGCCATCATCTATGTTTATAACTCTGCCACCGAAGTATCTAACCATGTCATGTTCATGAGTAACCATAAGTATGGTAGTACCACACCTATTGATATTCTTAAGCATTTCAACAATTTCATATGACATATTAGGGTCTACGTTACCAGTAGGCTCGTCAGCGATTATCAACTTTGGGTCATTAGCTAAAGCCCTAGCTATGGCTACTCTTTGCTGTTCACCACCAGAAAGTTCATTCGGATAGGACTTTATCTTATCCATTAAGCCAACGAGGTCTAAAACGTAAGGAACTCTCTGTTTGATGTATTTATTAGGTCTGTTAGTAACTCTAAGGACGAATGCCACATTATCGTAGACGGTCATATTTGGAATAAGTCTAAAGTCTTGAAAGACTACTCCAATAGTTCTTCTAAACTGAGGAACTTTCTTAGGGCGTAATCTATTCAGATTATATTCATTAACTATTATAGAGCCACTATCAGCGTCTATCTCTTTCAGTAGTAGCTTTATTAGAGTACTCTTACCAGCACCAGATGAACCAACGACGAACGCAAACTCGCCATCATCTATACGTAATGTAACATCTTTTAAGATATCCGTTCCCTTTTGATATGAAGCCGTTACATTAAATAACTCTACCATATAAACTAACACCTCATTATATAAAGTATGTTATAGTTTTATGTTACTTTCATGAAACTATAAACATCTAATCCAATACAGTTAAATTGCCTGACATACTTTAAATATAGATAATAATTAAGTACATCAGGCAGTTATATTAAACGAACACAATTTTAAAATTAAAACTTCATAGGGTTTGCAGATAGATACTTTTTAACCATAAGAGCAATCTTAAATATAATAGCATGGTCAAACTCTCTAAGGTCAAGACCCGTTAGCTTTTTAATCTTTTCCAGACGGTATACTAAAGTATTCCTATGAACGAACAACTTTCTTGAGGTTTCAGAAACGTTAAGATTATTTTCAAAGAACCTTTGAATGGTAAATAGCGTTTCATGGTCAAGAGCCTCAATACTACCACGTTTAAAGACCTCTTGTAAGAAAGTTTCACAAAGTGTAGTAGGCAGATGATATATTAACCTAGCAATACCTAGATTATCATAGCTAACTATAACCTTGTCAGTATCAAAGACCTTACCAACCTCTAAGGCTGTCTGAGCCTCTTTAAACGAACGAGCCAACTCTTTAACACCAGTTACTATAGTACCAATACCAACGTTTACTCTAGTATAGAACTCTGAGCTAAGGGTATCAGCAATAGAACGAGCCAACTTTTCCAAATCCTTAGATTCCACTGAACTCTTAACCTCTTTAACGAGGACTATATCCGTTTCAGTGATATTGAACACAAAGTCTTTGCTCTTATCTGGGAAGAGGTTTTGAATAACATCATAAGCAGAGATATCATTAGCAGAAACTATTCTAATTAAGAAAGCCACTCTTGAAACCTCGGCATTGAAATGAAGTTCCCTAGCCTTGATAACTATATCACCTGGAAGAATATTATCCAAAACAACATTTTTGATAAAATTATTTCTATCATACTTTTCATCGTAATACGTTTTTATGTTAGATAATGTAATAGCCAAAAGACTAGCATAACGAGAAGCATTTTCATCAGTACCTTGGACGAACACTGCGAACTCTGGTTTTTGATGAGTACCAAAAGCTCTGTAAGTATAGCCATCTCTAACGAAAGTTTCGTGTGGCTCATTTAAATCTATAGACACATATTCCGAAGTAGAACCAATCTTAGTTAGGTCGCTACAAGCGATAATAGTAGCTTGTTCATCTATAACACCAATAGTAGCATCTATAACATCACGCATTTGATGAATCATATTCTGGAAAAGCCTATTCGACATTTATGATAACAACTCCCTTTAAAATTAGAATTATATATAATCAATATACAGTTAGACTGTTAATCTGTTCATATACTACAAATTAATTATACCATAGCAGTGTGAATTTGTCAACATTTTTTTAATGTGTAGCATTGGAAATTTGTGCGTTATGCATATAGTGAATGTTCCCTGCTTAAGCATCTACCCTTAGATACTTTCTCAAAATATTTTTTTAAAATTTCTTGACATATTCGGAAATGTATGATATAATATACTTGCCTTTTATAGAAGGTGTATTTTTTTGCAGTTTTATGGCTAATAAAAGATACTTAACGGCAGTGGTGGGCGGAGAGAAATCGGTATCCCCTACTGACATGAGGTCAATTCATGCGTATCAATGTACGCACGTTGCACTCCGATAATATACCGAGCGTGAATTGAAACAAGTCTATCCATATGATATTCGTTATATGGCGGTAATAAAAACAGGAGGTGCCAATTAATGAGAGTAAAAATCACACTTGCTTGTACTGAGTGCAAACAACGTAATTACAACACTAAGAAGAACAAGAAGAATGACCCAGACAGACTCGAAATGAATAAATATTGTAAGTTCTGTAGAAAACACACTCTTCACAAGGAAACTAAGTAATTGGAGGTCGCTCTATGCCTAAAAAGAATATAAAAGAGTCTAAGACCACCAAAAAGTCCGAAGATAAGACTAAAGATTCTAAACAGTCTAAGGCAAAGGACTCTAAAAAGAAGCAGCCAAACAAAGTAGTAAAGTACTTTAAGGATTTAAGAAGTGAGTTTAAAAAGGTCGTTTGGCCTAGCAAGAAGAAGGTCATCAACAATACTTCAGTAGTACTAGGTTCTATAGTAATAATGGGAATATTCGTTGGCTTGTTAGATACTGGGTTATTTAAACTACTTCAACTTATTCTTAGTTTAGGAACTGCTGAATAGTATTCGTTTCGGTTAGCACGGAGGTTTTATAATGTCAGAATCGGCAAAGTGGTATGTTATCCATACTTATTCAGGATATGAAAACAAGGTTGCACAAAGTATCGAAACGGTTATAAAGAACAGAGGTCTTGAGGATTTAATCCAAGCCGTAATAGTACCTAGTGAAACTGTTACTGAGATTACTAAAGGCAAGGCTAAGGAGGTCGAAAGAAAGACTTTCCCTGGCTATGTGCTTCTTAAAATGATTTACACCGACGATACTTGGCACATAGTAAAAAGTATTAGAGGTGTAACTGGTTTCGTTGGTACAGACCCTAAGAAACCTACTGCTATAACTGAAGAAGAAGTTATTGCTATGGGTGTCGGTCTTTCTAAAGAAGACCAAAAACCTATTATAGAGGTTGACTTTGAAGTTGGCGATACTGTTCGTATTGCTGGAACAGTTATGGACGGTCTTTCAGGTCCTGTTCAAGAGATAGACATAGCTGAAGGCACAGTTACCGTTCTAATTGCTATGGTTGGTCGCAGACCTAGCAACGTTACTGTACAACTTAACCAAGTAATTAAAGTTGAAGATTAATTTTTCGTACGTTCCGCAATATAACGTTAATTAACATGGTTGCGGATAAGTTTAAAGGGAACTTGCCTTTATATGGTGAACGTTCCCAGTGGGAGAAACTTATGCTAAAAAGTTTCGCCTTTACCACATTTTAGGAGGATTTAACTATGGCACAAAAAGTAGTAGGCTATATTAAGCTACAAATTCCAGCAGGTAAGGTAACACCTGCACCACCAGTAGGTCCAGCTCTCGGACAACATGGTGTTAATATTATGGCATTCACTAAGGAATTTAATGAAAGAACTAAGAACGATATTGGTATGGTTATTCCAGTAGTTATTACCGTATATGCAGACCGTTCTTTCACATTCATTACAAAGACTCCACCAGCTGCAGTCCTAATTAAAAAGGAGTGTAACATTAAGAGTGGTTCTGGCACACCTAACAAGACTAAGGTTGCTACTATCACTAAGGCTCAAGTCCAAAAGATTGCTGAAATTAAGATGCCTGACCTAAATGCAGGTAGCCTTGAAACTGCTATGAGCATGATTGCTGGTACTGCTCGTTCTATGGGTGTTACTGTCGTTGACTAATATATCGGGTTTTTTCGGAATGGTAATCCCTATCCGAAATGGTGGGAGGAACAACTTTCCGCTAATACCACTTTTATAGGAGGATTTTAATAATATGAAACATGGTAAAAAGTATATTGATACAGTAAAAGCTGTTGACCTTGATAAGCTTTACGAGTCTAAAGAGGCTTTAGGTCTTGTTTGCGATAACGCTAAGGCTAAGTTCGATGAAACCGTTGAGATGCATATCCGTTTAGGTGTTGACTCTCGTCACGCTGACCAACAGGTTAGAGGTGCTGTTGTACTTCCTAACGGTACTGGTAAGAACGTTCGTGTATGTGTATTCTGTAAAGAAAATAAGTATGAAGATGCTAAGAACGCTGGTGCTGATTTCGTTGGTGGTCAAGACTTAGTTGACAGAATTATGAAAGAAAATTGGATGGACTTTGACGTTGTAGTTGCTTCCCCTGATATGATGGGTCTAGTTGGTCGTCTTGGTAAGATTTTAGGACCTAGAGGCTTAATGCCTAACCCTAAGGCTGGTACAGTTACTCCAGACGTTGCTAAAGCCGTTACTGAGGCTAAGGCTGGTAAGATTGAATACCGTCTTGACAAGACTAACATTATCCACTGTCCAATAGGAAAGGTTTCTTTTGGTACTGATAAGTTAGAAGAAAACTTCAACACTCTTATTGAGGCTGTAGTTAAGGCTAAGCCAGAGGCTGCTAAGGGTACTTATATCAAGTCATGTGTAGTTACATCTACTATGGGTGTAGGCATACAAGTATCCACTAATAAGTATGGTGCTTAATCGATTTTTTAGTTTTAATTTTTTAAAAAATTTTGTTTGTAAGAATATTCCATGATTAAACTCAATTAAAATGATGCATAATATTAGTGTTCCAAAGTGAACAATATTAAATTTTAAGAAAGGACTTTTATTATCTTAACTATCGACATAGACTGTTAGGTAGTAATATAATAAAAGTAGTGTGATTATATCATGGATTGTGGTTGCGAAAATAAAAATTCAAGCATTATGTGTACTGTAGATAGTTGTAAGCATCATTGCAACACTGAACAATACTGCTCACTAAACACTATTAGAGTTGGTACTCATGAACCTCACCCAACTGAATGTCAGTGTGTAGATTGTAACTCTTTTGAACTAAAATAGTTTCTAAAGGAAAAAACATTGTATCAAACTAATTCCCTCTTTAACTAATTTAAGCAAGAATTCTCCCTAACAATGTAAGTGGCGAGATGAATTGCTAAAAGAAAACTTAACGGCAGTAGTGGGCGGAGAGAAATCGATATCCCCTACTGACACGAAGTCAATCTACGCATACTAAGTATGAATATCGCAAACTATCGAGCGTAGATTAAAACAATACGCACTATAGACGTTCTAATACAGAACGTCTATATTTTTGGCAAATATCGGCATTTTTCTGCGATTAAAACAGTACGTTCAATAAAATTTTTTAAAAATGTATTGCCATATTAAGAAAAATAGTATATAATATGGTTATAAGAAACACAGAATTATATTATAGAAAGGAGATACCACCAACACATGGTAGGTTACTTAATACTATGGACGAAAAGACTAGAAGTTTTAATCTAAGCGAAAACCCTGAAAAGGCTGTAAGAGAGAATCTGCTAAAGGTATATGACGCTCTTGTAGAAAAGGGTTACGACCCTATAAATCAAATAGTAGGATATATTCTATCAGAAGACCCTACATACATTACTACATATAACAATGCTAGAAGCATAGTTAGACATATAGACAGAGATTTACTACTGCAATATATGGTTAAATATTACTTAGAAAAATAACCAATGAATATTTTTTCGCTAACTACAGAAAATATTTGTACAGTGTTTCACTGAATCTTTTCTGTAAAGGAGGCTTATAGCCTTGAATAAGTTCGGTACGTTGACTGGCATTACCATTGCTAGTATGCTAGTTACAACGCCATCTGTTAGCGTTTCGGCTTACGATATAACTCCCCACGGGTATGGGCAAGGAACTATCGTAGATGCCAATAACATTCCTACTGGAGCTACTATGTTCAATGAAACCTATTCTATGTACAATGCTTACGCTTTAACACCCGTTCCTAAACAGATAGTACTAACCTTTGACCAAGGTTATGAAAACGGTTATACCTCTCAAATATTAGATGTCCTTAAAGAGAAGAACGTAAAGGCAATATTTTTTTTAACTGGTGACTATGCTAAGTCTGAAAAGGATTTAGTAAATCGTATGATTTCCGAAGGTCATTGTCTAGGTAATCATGGTATGACACACGCTAAACTACCTACACTAGATGAGAACGGTATAAAAGAAGAGATTGGCTCTCTACATGAATACGTCTTAAATGAGTACGGCTATGAAATGCAATACTTTAGACCCCCTTGTGGTGAGTTCTCAGAGGAATCTTTAGCGGTTACTCAAGATTTGGGATATCAAACTATATTTTGGAGTTTTGCTTACGTTGACTGGAACGTAGATGACCAACCAGACCCTACTACAGCTACTCAAAAGATAGTTTCGTCTGCCCATGACGGTGCAATATATTTGTTACACTCAGTTTCTAAGACTAATGCCGATGTACTCGGAAACGTTATAGACCAACTTCGTGCAGAAGGTTACTCATTATAGTTGAGTATGTTAAACTTCCTATACTCCATAGATTTAAAATCTATGGAGCTTTTAATGTTATACTTTTATAGCAAAGTATTCTACATTATACACTATATTTTCTATCTATATTGGACAACTTTATGAAATATGTACAAATTTTAAAAAAACTCTTGCTTTTTGCATGAAATTCATGTACTATATATATGCTGAACATACGAAATTTTGTGGTATTCTTATACTTTTAGAAAGGTCTTTTATACTATGTTTGAATTTAAAGAACGCTATAATATCAATGATTTAATAGAGATTGTTTCCATACTTAGAAGCGAAAACGGTTGCCCTTGGGATAAGGTTCAAACCCATGAAAGTATACGCAAGGATTTTATTGAAGAGGTCTACGAAGTTATAGAGGCTATAGACCTTAAAGATTCTGACCTTCTTAAAGAAGAGTTAGGTGACGTACTATTAAATACCGTATTCCATGCTCAAATAGAATCTGAAGATGGCAACTTTAACTTCGATGATGTTTGCAACGATATTTGCCAAAAGATGATAGTTAGACACCCTCACGTATTCGGTGATGTATCTGCTAATACTACTGACCAAGTCTTAAACAATTGGGACAAGATTAAGATGAATACTAAGGGTCAAACCACATATACTGAAACTTTAGAAAGCGTTGCAAAATCTCTACCCGCTTTGATTCGTGCAGAAAAGGTTGGTAAACGTGCATCTAAAGCTAATATGGATTTTCAAGACGTTCAGACTGCTTTACAATCTGTTAAGGACGAAACTAGCGAACTACAAACGGCTATAGAAAATGACTCCACACAGCAAGCATATGAAGAGTTCGGCGACCTACTATTCTCTTGTGTAAACCTCGGTAGAAAGTTAGGCATAGACTCTGAACGTGCCTTAGTAGATGCTACTAACAAGTTTATCGACAGATTTTCTAAAGCAGAAGATTTAATAAGGTCTAATGGGATAGACGATATGAAATCCCTTGACATACATCAGCTTGATGCTTACTGGCAAAAGGCTAAAATTTTAAAATAATATTAAAAAAAAATCAGGAGGAATTTATTATGACTAAGTCAGAATTAATTAAGAAGATTAAAGAGAATGGTGAATACAACAACATTAAAGATGCTGAAAAGGCTCTATCAACTGTACTTGAAACCATTAAGGAAACTTTAGCAACTGGCGAAAAGGTTCAACTAGTAGGCTTTGGAACTTTTGAAGTTCGTCAAAGAGCTGAAAAACAAGCTATCAATCCAAGAACTAAGATTCCATACGTACAACCTGCTAAGAAAGCTCCTGCATTTAAAGCTGGTAAAGGTCTTAAAGATGCTGTAAATAATTAATCTTTCTACTGTAATAGTTATAAATGGCTGATACTTAAAATAAGTATCAGCCATAGTTATTTATTACTATAAAAGATTACTTTTCCTTAGCCCTAGACTTAGCACGAAGTGAGTTATCTAAGATACGCTTTCTAATCCTTATGGATTTTGGAGTAACTTCAAGAAGTTCATCATCGGCGATAAATTCAAGGCTATCTTCAAGTGATAGTTTTCTAGGTGGTACTAACCTTAAAGCGTCATCTGAACCACTAGCACGAGTGTTAGTTAGATGTTTCTTCTTACATACGTTTACTACTAAATCCTCAACCTTTGGTGATGCTCCTACTATCATACCCTCATACACTGGAGTTCCTGCACCTATGAATAGAGAACCTCTCTCTTGAGCATTATACAAGCCATAGGTTACAGCCTCACCCGTTTCAAAAGATACCAATGAGCCTGTATTTCTCCTTGGGATATCGCCCTTATAAGGCTCGTAGCCTTCAAACACACTAGACATAATACCCTCGCCTTTAGTATCGGTTAAAAATTCCGATTTATAGCCAAACAATCCACGAGATGGAATTAAGAACTCTAACCTAGTTCTGCTACCTTGAGGGTGCATATTAATCATTTCAGCCTTACGAGTACCCATCTTTTCCATAACAGAGCCTGTACAATCGTTAGGTACATCGATTACTAGACGTTCAATAGGTTCACACTTAACACCATCTATCTCTTTGTATAGAACTCTAGGCGTGGATACAGATAGCTCATAACCCTCACGACGCATATTTTCAATCAATATGGATAGGTGCATCTCACCACGACCACATACTCTAAATGAGTCTGTATTTTCCGTTTCAGATACCCTTAAGGATACGTCCTTTAGAAGTTCATCAAATAGACGTTTTCTAAGCTGACGAGATGTTACAAACTTACCCTCTCTACCAGCAAAAGGACTGTCATTAACAGAGAAAGTCATCTCAACGGTAGGCTCACTGACCTTAGTAAACTCAAGAGGTTCATAGTTAGTAGTATCACATATAGTATCGCCTATGGTGATGTTCTCTATGCCACTAATCCAAACGATATCGCCAACGGTAGCAGTTTCGACTGGAACTCTTTGTAAGCCTTGAATCTGTAATAGACTAACTATCTTAGAGTTATAAGGTTTCTTACTTTCGTGATAATCTCCTACGGTAACCTGTTGATTAACCTTAATAGAACCTCTTTCAATCCTACCTATACCTATTCTACCAACGTACTCATTATAATCTATAGATGATATTAACATCTGTAGGTCACCTTGTTCATCGCCCTTAGGAGGCTCAATGTAGTTTAGGATAGTTTCAAACAGTGGAGTTAAATCCTTACCCTCTTCATACTGACTTAAAGAAGCTGTACCAGCTCTACCAGAACAGAATAGTAAAGGACTTTCTAACTGTTCGTCATTAGCATCTAAGTCGAGTAGAAGTTCAAGAACCTCATCGCCTATCTCATCGAGTCTAGCGTCTGGCTTGTCTATCTTGTTTACTACTATAATTATCTTCAAGCCCATCTCGAGAGCTTTAGATAGTACGAATCTAGTTTGAGGCATAGGGCCTTCAGCGGCGTCAACGAGTAGTAAAGCACCATCTACCATAGAGAGTACACGTTCAACCTCGCCACCGAAGTCAGCGTGTCCAGGGGTATCAATGATATTTATCTTAGTATCCTTATACATAACCGATGTATTCTTTGCTAAGATAGTAATACCTCTTTCACGTTCAAGGTCATTGCTGTCCATAACACGTTCAGCAACTGCTTGATTTTCTCTAAAAGCTCCCCCTTGTTTTAACATTTCATCTACCAAAGTAGTTTTGCCGTGGTCAACGTGGGCAATAATTGCTATATTTCTCAAATCTTCTCTAATCATAAAAATATACCTCCTGCTTTTGTATAGCTGTATTACACATTAAAAAAGCCCTACAAGAAAATCTTTGTAGGACTAAGAGTGAATTTTGATGGGCGAGGGTGGATTCGAACCACCGAAGTCAGCGACAACAGATTTACAGTCTGCCCCCTTTGGCCACTCGGGAACTCGCCCATATAATATTTAAGTTTACTGAAGCTGGTGAACGGATTCGAACCCCTGACCTGCTGATTACAAATCAGCTGCTCTACCAACTGAGCTACACCAGCATCATTAACAAGTGACTTAAATATTATATCATAAAGATTTTAAATTGTCAAGAGGAAATAACAAAAAAATTGAAACTTTTTAAGTTCCTCCTACAAGCTGGTGAACGGATTCGAAC
>Ga0192276_1085_pt1 | contig 20648 bp, 18 predicted proteins | sample Koala_Koa24_I3_FD_131263 | JGI IMG/M metagenome (GOLD analysis project Ga0192276, IMG submission 131263) | Enriched cells from koala feces incubated with labeled cellulose particles, San Francisco Zoo, California, United States - Koala_Koa2-4_I3 ...
AACATATAATTTCAATTCATTACCAGGGTGTGGTTTATGCAAACTAATGGGATATTGTAATTCAGCATGCACAAATTTTACTCTTGAACCATTACCTTGTTGTTCAACAAAGCCTAGTCCAATCAATAATGTTTTCAGTTCTTCCCATGTAAAATTTCTAGGGGGCGGTTCTTTCCTTAATTTTTGTAGTAATTTGTCCGTCTTGCTCATTATTTACAGTCACTGATTATTGGTGGCATAATTCTAACAAATGACAGGTTGCAATTCAAATAAAAAGGTGACCACTACGATCACCTTTATTCCAAGCCTATTTCACCAACCCTTTTGGCACTTTAAACACTGCCTTACGAACAGTCTTTGGCTCATTCACCATGCACAACGCTTGATGTGGCTCACCTGGGTAGAAAATTGCAAAATCCCCTGCTTTTAAATGAATTTCATTGTTCAGTTGTGGATTTTCTAGCAAGTAAAAATCGGGCTTTTTCTCTGGCAATGGGCTATTAATCACATTTTCTAATTGGTAGCCAATAATTTCTTCGCCATTCAATACCACCTGAATATCCAAATATTCCTTGTGATATTCGGTATGGCGGGCTGATTTCGGTGATGTTTGAAAATCACCGACCGTATAAAACCACGATTCCCCTTGTTTTTGATATTTTCCGTCTGCCAATTTAACTAAGTTAGAAAAACTCACTTCGGGTTCGGCTAATATTCTAGCTAATTCAACAGGCAAAGATGCCAACGCTAATTGATTTAAATTTCCAGCAATCATGGTTATTCCTTAACTAAATTCACATCCGTAATGCGGATATATTTAATCGCTTGGCGGAAATAAGTGTAGCTAATATGAATCGTGCCATCTTGCCCTTGAATAATACTTGGGTAGGAAAATTCCCGATTAATTTTTTGTTGGGAATTATTGCTCATACAATAACCATTACCTTCATCAAGGTTTTTCACCACTTGCCAAGTTAAGCCTAAGTCTGGCGAAATGGCTAAACTCATTGGGGCTCGTGGAGCACCCCAAAATGCGGTTTTGCCGTGTTTGGTTTGATTTATCACCACTTTGTCGTCTGCGGATTCATCTTCAATTTCATCAATGTACTTTTCATTTACACTGAAATGATTTACAATAAATATTAATCTAAGCGTAATGACAAGGGGACTGTGATGAAAAAAATTACTATGACAAATGACAGTGTGAAATTCATCAAACAACAACTTGAAGAAATGGGCATAACGCCTACGCCTTTTGAACAGGCTGTCAAACAAGAAAAACATGTAAAAATCAATATTATTGAAACGTATAAAAATTATGAAACAGAAACAAGTTACAAACCTGCTTTTTGTTAAATCTTTAGAAGATTTCTTTTCTCAGTGTTTAACGGAGAAATCCATAGAATATATAAAACGAAAGGCAAGAGTATCATTTTATTCCATATCCATTCGGAATTTTGAGCAATATTATCTTTATGTCGAAACAAGTAATGTTTATATTTCCTATATTTGGCATAAATCAGATATTGTTTTAACTGGTTTCCATTTAAATAATGATGATATTGATGAAGAAGGTAATTTTATTTTCGTTACTGGCGTAAATGAGAAGGAAAGGGGAAGAATAAACCTTTTAATTAATAATGGATTTAAAATTTGAAATTACTCCAATCTTTCTGTAAATAAAAGGTGACCACTACGATCACCTTTATTCCAAGCCTATTTCACCAACCCTTTTGGCACTTTAAACACTGCCTTACGAACAGTCTTTGGCTCATTCACCATGCACAACGCTTGATGTGGCTCACCTGGGTAGAAAATTGCAAAATCCCCTGCTTTTAAATGAATTTCATTGTTCAGTTGTGGATTTTCTAGCAAGTAAAAATCGGGCTTTTTCTCTGGCAATGGGCTATTAATCACATTTTCTAATTGGTAGCCAATAATTTCTTCGCCATTCAATACCACCTGAATATCCAAATATTCCTTGTGATATTCGGTATGGCGGGCTGATTTCGGTGATGTTTGAAAATCACCGACCGTATAAAACCACGATTCCCCTTGTTTTTGATATTTTCCGTCTGCCAATGTAATCAAGTTGGAAAAACTCACTTCAGGTTCGGCTAATATGTTGGCTAACTCAACAGGCAAAGATGCCAACGCTAATTGATTTAAATTTCCAGTGATCATGGTTATTCCTTAACTAAATTTACGTCCGTAATGCGGACATATTTAATCGCTTGGCGGAAATAAGTGTAGCTAATATGAATCGTGCCATCTTGCCCTTGAATAATGCTTGGGTAGGAAAATTCCCGATTAATTTTTTGTTGGGAATTATTGCTCATACAATAACCATCACCTTCATCAAGGTTTTTCACCACTTGCCAAGTTAAGCCTAAGTCTGGCGAAATAGCTAAACTCATTGGGGCTCGTGGAGCTCCCCAAAATGCGGTTTTGCCGTGTTTGGTTTGATTCATCACCACTTTGTCGTCTGCGGATTCATCTTCAATTTCATCATAAAGCGATGTTCTGCGTTCTGTGGCATCTAACTGACTAGAATTATTGAACACTAAAGCCAAATCGCCGTTAGATAAAGTCGTTACTTGAATAGATGAATTATTATTAGGCAATGTGGTTGGCACAGGATCTGACCAAGTATTACCATTGTCATCAGACACACTGCGATAAATATGATCCGCCCAACGGCTACGGAATAACGCAATCAGCGATCCATTTTTTGCCAAGGTGATATTCATGTGAACGCAACCTACGCTATTTGGCACGATGACATCTCGCCATGTTTTGCCGAAATCTGACGAAATTTTCACCGCACTATAATCGTTATTGCCGACCCATTTTTCCCCTTGTTCAACCACGCAATAAAACACAGGCAACAACCAATCGCCATTGTTTAATACTACTATCGGTTGACGAACAAATGTGCCAGCCTGATCTAATAGGGTTTCAATGTTTCCCCAAGTTACGCCAAAATCATTAGATTTTCGGCATCTCACAATAGCCGTATCTTGATTGCCGGAAATTTGTGCAGTCCAAAGTAACCATAACACATTATCGGGAGCAAGAAATAAAATCGGGTTTTGCTCAGAACGAGTAGGATCATCAGACAATTTTTGTGGGGTTGACCACTGTTTGCTATCTTTTTCTAAACGAGCAAGATAAATGGAAATATCTGCCACACCTTCTTGCGTGCCACCAAACCAAGTGCAAAGTAAATCGCCGTTTGGCAATTCAAACAAGTTGGATGCGTGGTTTTGTGGACAGAGTACAGGGATCATGGCTGTACTGATATATTCATTAATGGCATTCACTTTGCCGTCAGCGACAACGTCGTTATTTGTTGTTAATGTCATTGTTATTCTTCCTTTTTATTATGCTTGAGCGAGTTTATTTTTAACTGAGCCTGATTTCCAACACCAAGCAATCATCACAGCGGCGACACCTAAGAAAACAAACCAAAGTAGCGTGTTAGATTTTTCTAGTACAATACCTAAACTGATGGCTAAGAAAATGATTCTTTCGACCCAGTTGAGATTTTTCTTGAGCCAGCCTTGTAGGAATACCGCCCAACAGAATGTGGCAACGAGCATACCTGCAAAGGCAATCATAATCGCCCCGATACTGCCTTTCCATAACACCACGGGATCGCTGATAAAGCTAAATGGAATTAAGAAAATCACCAGTGCGTATGAGAAAGCAATAAAACCTGTTTTTGATGAATCACTGTTGGCAATGGCTGCGGCAGCATAAGAACAAAGTGCCACAGGTGGAGTTACCATTGAAAGTACGCAGTAATACATAATAAACATATTGGCGGCTAATTTATCAATCCCCATATCCGTTAAGGCGGGAGCAAAAATAATCGCACCAATAATATAGGCTGCCACAGTCGGTAAGCCCATACCCATAATGATACAACCAAGAATCACCATAAGTAGGGATAAATACAGATTGCCTGTCCCCACATCGCTTAAAATCTCAACGAATTTAAAAGCAAGGTTAGATTGAGTTGCCACCACCATAATAATCCCAACGGATGCCAACGGCACAGATACCCACGCCATTTGTTTGGCGGTATCAATTAGCATTGGATAAATTTCTTTGAGATTATAACGTGTATTTTTGCGTAACAAAGGTGCAAGCAAAGCGATCACTGCTCCCACAAAGGCAGCATAAGGAGCGGAATAACCAGCCACTAATGCCACCACTAATAACAATGGTGAAAACAGTAAATGGATTCTTGGCATAATCGGCTCAATCACCAAATCTTTAGCATTGATATTACCTACGCCTGTTTTTCTCGCTCGTAAATCCACAATAACGAATAAAGCAAAGTAAAAGGCAACGGCAGGAATTAAGCCAGCAGCGGCAATTTCAACGTAAGGAATCCCTAACATATCCGCCATCACGAAAGCGGCAATACCCATAACAGGTGGCATTAATTGTCCGCCAGTGGAAGCAATGGCTTCGGTAGCAGCAGCTTGTTCTTTGGTGTAGCCTGAGCGTTGCATAATCGGAATGGTGAGTACGCCCGTAGATGTGGTATTAGCTACTGCAGAACCGCTGACCATACCAAATAAAGCTGAACCCAATAGGGACATTTTCGCTGATCCGCCTGTTAAACGAGCTGTCGCTTTCATGGCTAAATCAATAAATACTGAACCACCGCCCGTCATGGTAAATACACAACCAAACAACACGAAATAAAACACAAAGTTTATCGCAGTACTTGCTGTAATCCCAAAGATCCCTTCGGTTTGCATGCTGATTAATTCTGCCATCGTGTCTAATGAAAAGCCTTCAAAGGCTGTCCATCCAGGGAAATAAGGACCGAAAGATCCATAAAGAACAAAAACAATCACCACGGAAAGCAAGGAAAATCCCACAGATCGTCTGACGGCTTCAAACAGCATTAAAAGTCCTGCTACAAAAGCGAATTTATCAGCAAACAATACATCATCAATCATTTCAAGACGAGATTCTAATCTTGCCGTAGAAGTGTAATAATGGTAACAAATATAAAGCGTTACCCCAATACAACATAAATCAATCGCTCGGCTTAACCAAGGTAATTTGTCATCTTTAAATGTCAAAGGCTGAAAGCAAAACACCAGCGCCGTTGCCATATAAACATGGACACTGGCAGCCATTAACGGCGACATGGGGGCAAAAAATTGCTGTAATAAAAAGGCAATATAACCGATGCCCAGCACAGCAGAAAGCAATTTTAAGAAATTAGCGTATGTCATAGAAATACCCTTTATTTACTTATGTGAGATGTGGGCGTAATGGCAACCAAAAATAGATGCCATTACGCTAGAGATTGCAAGGGGTTATTTGATCCAACCTTGCTCACGGAAATATTTTGCTGCTCCTGGGTGGAGTTCAAAAATACCTGCGTTTTTGGCAATATTTTCTGGTTTCCAGAACGCAAGTGGTGGGTGAGTTTCTTTAAGTTTAGCTTGATTTTCCACTAAGGCTTTAGTGACTTGGTAAACCGTGTTTTCATCTTCTTTCGCATGTGTCACAAATACGGTGGCACTCACTGGATTGATGTAATCTGCGGTTTGACCACGATAAGTATCCGCTGGCATTGTTCCTGTTGGCAATCCAAGTTTCGCCAAATCATCAAGCACTTTTTGTGGATAAGGAATGTACACCATATCATTGGTTAACGTGATTTCCGTTAAGTTCGGGTGCATCGCTGGCACGTTATCAATATACACATCAATGGTATTATCACGCAACATTTGGCTGGCTTGTCCGCTACTGATTTGTACCACTTTGCCTTTGGCTTTCATGGTTTCAAAATCCGTACCAAGAGATTTAAAAATAAAATCTACAATAATTGGCACTTGTGAACCTGTTGGTTTAGTGGCAATCACCACTTTATCCGCATTAACAATTTTCTCTAAGCTGTCATTGCCGGTGGATTCTACCCAAGATTTACGAGCGACTACGATAGTATGCCCTTCTTGCATACCGTCAAAGATTAAACGCAAATCTTTGTTGGGTTTGCCTTCATATAATTCGGTAATACCATCTCTTGCCCACACGATGGCATTAGATGTGGCAAAACCAAAATCTGCTTTGGCATCATTCACTACCACAGGATTGGTCATACCACCCCCACGTGGAATCACTTTTAATTTAAATTCATTGTTGGTTGCTTCAGGAATTAAACGGCTGAATGTGGTGGCATAAGTGTACCAACCATTGCCCGGTGGCTGACTAATCAAACTGCTCTCAACATTAGCGGAAACGCTGGCAGAAAACACCAGAGTAGAGAAAAGTACTTTTAAAGTGCGGTTAAATTTACGCATATTTTTGTTCCTCTCATTTGTGGTTTGGTTATGCAATTAATTTGCGATAAATGGTTTTTATATCATCTTTATTCATTGGTTTTGGGTTGTTATCTAACAATCTTTTCACGCTTAATGCCGCTTCAGATAATTCATCTAACACATCTTCATTGATACCAACGGCGTTTAAATCACAATGAATGTCTAAATCACGGATTAAGGCATAAAGCTCATCAATCATTTTTTCTGCTGCTTGTCGCAAGGTCAGTCCTTGTACATCTAATCCCATAGCAAACGCCACATTGGCAAATTTTTCTTCACACACAGGCAAATTAAATTTCATTACGTCAGGCAATAAAATGGCATTAGATAAGCCGTGTGGTATATGATATTTTCCACCTAACGGATAAGATAAAGCATGGACGGCTACGGTGCTGGATGTGGCAATACAAGCTCCACCTAAAAACGAACCTAGCAACATATTTTCACGAGCTTGAATATCTGTTCCGTGGTTAAATGCGGTGCGAATATTTTTGGTGATTAATTCCACTGCTTTTAAAGCGAACATCTCGCTAAATGGCGATGATTTTTTGGAAATGTAACACTCAATCGCATGGCATAAGGCATCAATTCCAGTGTTTGCGGTAATATGTTTTGGCAAACTGAGCGTTAATTCCGCATCTAAGATCACCGCACTTGCCACCAATTTTTCATCGACTACGCCAATTTTGAGTTCACGTTCTGTATCCAACACAATAGAATTTTGTGTCGCTTCCGAACCAGTGCCAGATGTGGTTGGGATCATCAAAGTTGGCAAACTGCGATGAACAAATTTTTTCGCTCCAGAAGTGACTTCCGTTAATGCAATGTCTTTATTATTCAACATTAACGCCACTAATTTAGCGGTATCCATCGCACTGCCGCCACCCAATCCAATCACAGCTTCAGCATTGCATTTGACGGATTGCTCAAAAATCTCATTCACAGCGGAAATTGGCGGTTCAGGTGGCACATTGCTAATAATATGCACGCCAATACCTGCCTGTTCTAACAACTGTTTTGGCTTATTGATTAACCCTGCTTTAAATACGCCTTCATCGGTAATTAATACTACATTTGTGGCGTTATAGCCTTTGATTACATCAGCAATTTGGCTAAGGCTGCCCGCACCGCCAATCACTTTGCTTGGATTAAATAAGGAATAAATCGCTGTCATTTTTTTCTCCGCTTAATAAAGTTTAAACACATCCAACAACGCCCGATCAATCGCTTCGTTCACGCAGTTTGACGGTTCTCTTGCTGGGCCTACGTTATGTCCGCGTAAAAGTACGGCACGTTTTACCACAGAATTTGGATTGCCCATTTGCATCACATTGCGAAATGCTCGGATTTTCTTTTGAGCAGCGTTGGCGTTGGCAAAATCGCCTTGTTGCCAATATTCGTAAATAGACACCATTAATTCAGGGAACACGTTGGAACAGCCACTAATCGCCCCTGTGCCACCAGCTAACAATGTCCATAAAATCAACGAATCACTGCCAGCCATCACGGCAAGATTTTCGGTAGTATTTTCAATATATTTCAAGGAATTATCAAAATTACCACTGCTGTCTTTAATGCCGATAATATTGGCGTTGGCTTGGGCTAATTTTTTCACCGTGCTGGCTTCAATATTGTTGCCTGAGCGAGCAGGAATGTTGTACATCAAAATTGGGGCATCCACATTTTTCGCCACGGTGTCAAAATGACGATATAAATCATCTTGGCTAACGGACACAAAATAGGGCGAAATCACCGACAATACGTCCACGCCTAAGTCTTTTACTTGATTAGAAAATTCAATGGTTTCTTTGGTGGTAATACAGCCTGTGCCTGCATACACTGGCACTCGTCCGCCCACGGCTTCCACGGCGGCTTGAATAATCTCCAATTTTTCCTGTTGATTAAAGGCATAAAACTCGCCGTTTGTGCCTAAGGGAAAAATGCCGTGAATCCCTGCCTTAATCAAATAATCAATGTATTCTTGATAGGCTTGCGGATTGAATTTTTCGTTGTCGTCCAATGCGGTTAGCACGGGGGCAACGATACCTACTGGTTTGAACTGTTCTTTAGACTGTTCTTTAGACTGTTCTTTAGACATAGTAGCTCCTTATTTCGCAAATTTCTGATTCGCCATTTTGGCGCCTAAATACAAGGCTTCGGTCATGCTACGACTGTCTGCCACGCCCTTTCCTGCAATGGGGAACGCCGTGCCGTGATCTACCGATGTGCGGATAAATGGCAAGCCTGTGGTCACGTTCACGCCGCTTTCAAAGCCGATTAATTTAATTGGAATATGCCCCTGATCGTGGTACATCACCACCACCATATCAAATTCGTCTAAGTTCACCGCACGGTGGAACAGCGTGTCTGGCGGCAGTGGGCCTTGCACATTTAAGCCCCTAGCAAGGGCTGCTTTCACCGCTGGTACAATTTCTTTTTCGTCTTCATCGCCAAATAAACCGTGTTCGCCAGCGTGAGCATTAAAACCTGCCACCGCAATTCTCGGTTCAGCAAAACCAAGCATTTGAGCGTATTCTTGTGCAAGATCAATCACCGTAGAAATCCGCTCGGTTTTAATCAAATCACATGCTTGACGCATAGATACATGGGTGGTGACATGAATGACGTTTAATTTTTCGCTGGTCAACATCATTGAAAAATCTTTAGTGCCACTTAGTTCAGCCAAAATTTCTGTATGCCCGGGGAAAATTTTGCCGCCAGCATGCAGAGCTTCTTTGTTTAAAGGTGCGGTGACAATGGCGTGAATTTTTTTCTCCATTGCCAGCCCCACCGCTTTTTCAATATATTCATAGGCGGCAAGCCCTGCTTTGCCACTGACTTGAGCAAACGGCAAATCCGCAGGCAAATTGTCTAAATCCAAAATATCAATGTAGCCAAATTCGCTGTTAAGTTCGTCCACGTTTGCCACTTTGCGAAGTTTCAGATCGGATTTCACAATGGCTAATGCCCGTTGCATAATCTTAAAATCACCCACCACCACAATCTGTGCCAGCTCATAAATTCGCTTATCTTCCAATGCTTTAATCACCACTTCCGGGCCAATGCCAGCCGCATCACCCATGGTGATCGCTAAAATCGGTTGCATAAAAACTCCTTAGTTAAAATAGTCTAAAATTCGTTGTAACAATGGCACGGAGCCAAAACCGCCCGCCTTGGTCATCACAGGAATGGCGGAAATGGGGCTGTTGGGGAAATAGCCATAAGGCACGCCCGCTTCAATTTCGCCAGCAATTTGGTAATGATCCAACTGCAACTGTTTCGCCACCGAAAAAGCAATATCGCCACCTGTTAAAAATAACGCCGAAAATTGATACCGCTGTTGTTCTAATAACTGACTGACGAATAAAGCGATTTTTTGGCTAATTTGGTTACCCAATTCCGCACGGCTACAATTTAACTCCGCACAAAGTAGCGAGATATTCAGCCGTTCATTCAGTGAGCTTTCGGTTTTCAACAGCAAATGTTGATGATTTTTCAGCACGGCTTTTGCGGATAACATTAATGTTTCGCTATATCTTTGATCTTGCAGTAAATTTTTAATATTGATCACCAGTGTTGCCACCTGTGCATTATCCTTAATATAATCCACCTGCTTGCAACTCACTTCACTCATAGACCCCACCACAAACAATATGGGCTTTTTGTTTAAACCCGCCGCAATAGACTGAGCCAAGCCTGATGAACCTGCTACGATACAAGGTTGATTTACTTCCTTAATTAGCTCGGCAATGTGCTGTAAATCCTGCTCAGTTTCTGCATCAAAGCTGATAATCGCTTGAGTGTTTTCCGCCATAATGGAATAAATCACCGAGACTGCGGTGTTTTTTTCTGTTGTTTTTTTAAATTCAAAAACAGGCACATCTGTTTGGCTCTCAATAATTGCTTTTACGCTGGAGGACACAATCGGCGTTTTGGGATCGGTGGCAAATTCTGTTTCTAACAACGGCACATCATTCACATATAAAATCCCATCACGCACCACACGCCCTGCTTTTGGTAACGCAGAACATACAAAGGCGATTTTACGTTCACTCGCCGACAAACAAGCGGCAAGCTCTGCCCCAATATTGCCACGCAAGGTGGAATCAATTTTTTTATAAACCTGTTCCGCTTTTGCATGGGCGAACACCTGATAAATCGCTTGTTGTGCATCAGCACAATTCATCGCCCGACTATCCGTATTCACCACCACAACCTCCGCTGTGCCTTGATATTGAGCAAAGTCACTCAATAGCACATCGACCGCAATATGTTGTTGGTGAAACTGTAAGCCTGTGTCGTTAGCACCGGTAAAATCATCAGCAATGACTAATACTTTCATGAACATCATCTCGTTTATTTGATGGCGGTTAGTATAAAGCAACGAAAAAATAAAAACTGTGATCTCGATCACAAAATTGAATATTTATATTCACAATGATTAAATGTAATCATTGTGTTGCACTATTAGATTGGCAGAGATATGTCAAATAATTAATGAAAAAGATTATCGAAACTCTTTCGGCGTTACTCCGAATTCTTTCTTAAATACCGCATAAAAATATTGCAATGATGGATAACCGCAAATTTCTGCGATTTCTTGAATAGATACATCAGTAGATTGAAGTAGATACTGAGCTCGGGCGAGCTTTTCTTCATGAATTACCTGATGAATGGTTTTACCCATTTCTTGTTTGAAACGAGCTTCTAAATTGGAACGAGAAATATGTAAATGATCCAGTACTTGTTCGGTTTTGATACCATGGCAAGCTTTCTGGCGAATAAAGTGCATTGCTTGAATTACAAAAGGATCTTGTAATGAACGATAATCGGTGGATCGTCTTTCTGCGACTTTTAAAGGTGCAATCAGTAAAGGTTTATGAGCAACCTTTATACCGTTCAAGCATTTATGCAACAATTTTGCTGCTTGATAACCAATTTGTGCCGTACCTTGTTGTACAGAAGACAGGGAAATACGAGAAAGGTATTGAATTAATTCTTCGTTATCAATGCCGATAATACATAATTGTTCAGGTACGGCAATTTTGAGATGTTCACAGGCTTGTAGTAAATGTCTGGCTCTGGCATCGGTTACTGCAATAATACCAGTGTAATCAGGCAGGGTTTTAATCCACTGAGCTAATTTCTCTTGAGATTCAACCCAATTATGTGAATGGGTCTGATCGCCTAAATAATAATAGGATTCCTGTTCATATTTTTCCATTAACTGTAAAAAGGCATGTTGTCTTTCTAACGCCCAATGTTTTGGTGTATCCGCTGGGTAGCCATAAAACGCAAAGCGGTTAATCCCTTTTTGTTTTAAATGCAAAAACGCCATTTCCACTAAGGCGTAATTATCAGTAGCCACATAAGGTAAATCGGGATAAAAGCGAGGATTTTGGTATGAACCACCCACGGCGATAATCGGAACGTTGACATTTTGCAATAATTCCACGGTTTCAGGATCATCAAAATCCGCAATAATACCATCAATGGACAGACTTTCAATGGTGTTGCGATGATAGACAAAATCGTCTTCCACAAAAATATCCCAACTACATTGAGACGCTTGAATATATTGTCCAACACCTTCTATTACACCACGATCATAGATTTTGTTGGCATTGAATAGAAGGGCGACTTTGTCGTGTTGTCGTGACATTTTGGTTCTCCTTTGTTTCCGGATAACTATAAGATAAAAAAGATTATTTTGCAAAACAATACAAAAAAGCACCGCAGTTTTCACAAACGGTGCTTAACTTGCCTTATTTTACACTTTTTTCTTACTCATCGTATCAAACCATACTGCAAGCAATAAAATTGCCCCTTTAATGATATATTGCCAAAAAGTTGGAACATCTAGCATACTCATGCCATTGTCTAATAAAGCAATAATGAACGCACCAACCACCACGCCGTAAATACTACCAATTCCACCTGCCAAACTGGCTCCACCAATGACACAAGAAGCTATAGCATCCATTTCAGCACTTTGCCCTGCAGATGGGGCGCCTGCTCCCAGTCTTGCACTTAAAATCAATCCTGCAATTGCCACCAGAAAGCCATTAATGGCAAAAATTGTGAGTCTGACTTTTTCAACGCCAATGCCTGATAATTTCGCTGCATCAATATTGCCACCAATGGCATAAACACTGCGACCAAAGGTTGTTTTACGAGCCACAAATGTGCCGATGATGGTAAGCAAGGCAAGCAATAATACAGGGAATGGCACGCCACGATAATCATTAAGTAGATAAATGGCACCCAACACTAAAACGGCGATTATCCCATATTTTGCTGTTTCTTTGCTTAGCGTTGGAACGGGAAGATTGAGCCGTTGACGAACTTTACGCTGGTAACTAACCCAAAGGGCAAAACAGCCTAATGCTGCCACACCAATCAACATCCCCACAATATCAGATAAATAGCCTTGTCCAATGGCAGTCATTTCGTGGCTAATGGGAGAAACGGTTGTGCCGTTGGTTAGACCAATTAAAATACCACGGAAAGCCAGCATACCGGCAAGGGTCACAATAAAGGCGGGGACTTTTTGATAGGCTATCCACCAGCCATTCCATGCACCAAGTAATAATCCTAACACTAAGGTAACAATTATCGTCAAAGACAATGGCCAGCCCCACCACACGTTGGTAATTGCTGCAAAGCCACCTAATAAGCCCATGAGTGATCCTACCGATAAATCAATTTCGGCAGCAATGATCACAAACGCCATACCAATCGCCAAAATGCCTGTAATGGATGTTTGGCGTAGTAAGTTGGAAATATTTCTGGCACTTAAATAGGCCCCATCGGTTAAAAATGAGAAAAACACCATAATGACCACAATGGCGATAAGCAGAATATACATCTGCAAATTAATGGATTTAAATTTGTTCATAATGTCTCCTTAAGAGCGGCTTCCATCACTTGTTCTTGGGTTAAATTGTCATTGATTAAATCGGCTTTGATTTTGCCTTGGTGCATGACTAACACTCGATCGCTGATGCCCAACACTTCAGGCAATTCCGATGAAATGACGATAACAGCAATACCTTGTTGAGCCAGTTGGTTGATCAATTTATAAATTTCATATTTCGCCCCCACATCAATACCACGAGTGGGTTCATCTAAAATCAGGATTTTCGGGTTGAGCAATAAACATTTCGCTAAAATCGCTTTTTGCTGATTACCACCACTTAACCGCCCAATGGCCAACTCAGGACTGGAGGTTTTTACCGTTAATTTGGCAATAGATTGATTAATAATGGTTTCTTCCAAGGGTTCATTAATCACTTTTTTGCCAAAGCAAAATTGTGGCAAGGCTGCCAGTGTAATATTTTTCCCCACCGACATAATAGGAACAATGCCGTGTTTTTTACGATCTTCTGGCACCATAACAATATGGCGTTCAATGGCTTGACGACAATTTTTAATCTCAACTTTTTGATTCTCAAGATAAATATCGCCTTGATATTTGCCTTGATAGTATCCAAATAAACATTGTGCCATTTCGGTTCGCCCTGAACCCACAAGCCCTGCTACGCCTAAAATTTCCCCTTTGTGTAAGGCAAAATGAGCATTATCGACTCGTTTAATGTGCGTGTTGGTGGTATGCCAAGCATTAAGATTTTCCACTCGCAAAATTTCTTCGCCAATATTATGGGGTTCAACAGGATAAAGCGAAGTGATTTCGCGCCCGACCATCATGGTAATAATGTCATCTTCGCTTAAGCCTTGAGCTAAATGCGTACCAATATGTTCACCATCTCGAATCACACAAATTTTGTCAGAAATGGCTTTCACTTCGTTGAGTTTGTGGGAAATGTAAATACAAGCAATATTATGTGCTTTGAGATCTTTAATCAGATTGAGCAAAATTGCCGTTTCTTTTTCTGTGAGTGATGCCGTTGGTTCATCTAAAATAAGCAGCCGCACTTGTTTATTTAAGGCTTTAGCGATTTCCACCAACTGTTGTTGCCCCAAACCTAATTCACTCACTTTGGTATGTGGATCCACATTGAGTTGCACCTGTTCTAGTAAAGTTTGACAACGCAGATACATTTCGTTGTCATCCGTCATCCCAAATTGCGTGATTTCATTACCAAGAAACATATTTTCCAAAACGGACATCTGTTTTACTAAGGTCAATTCCTGATGAATAATCGAAATGCCTTTTGACTCCGTATCTTTGATATTTTTAGCGACCAGTTTTTCGCCTGCAAAAGTAATCTCGCCTTGAAAATCACCGTGTGGATAAATGCCACATAACACTTTCATCAGCGTAGATTTACCCGAACCATTTTCGCCACACAATGACAGAATTTCGCCCATTTCTAAGGAAATGGAAATATTATTTAACGCTACCACATCACCAAATTTTTTGGTGATATTATGCATTTCCAATAAATTTGCCATACCCGTTTTCTCCATATCGGTTAAAGTGCGGTAAGAAAACCAAAAATTTTTTAATTTTCTACCGCACTTTTCACTTATTGATATACTGCTTCTTTTTTGTGGAAGCCATCTTTAATTACTGTTTCATCAATATTATCTTTAGTGACAGCTATCGGATCTAACAAATAGGCGGGCACATCTTTTAAGCCATTATTCAACGTACTATTGGATTGCACATTTTCATTTTTACCTAATGCTACAGAAATTTCTGCTGCTTTATCTGCCAACGTAGTAATCGGTTTATACACCGTCATCGTTTGAGTACCATCAATAATCCGTTTAATCGCGGCTAAATCCGCATCTTGCCCAGAAATCGCCACTTTACCAGATAAACCTTGCGCACTTAATGCCTGAATTGCCCCACCCGCAGTCGCATCATTAGAAGCCACAACCGCATCAATATTGTTTTTATTGGCGGTTAAGGCATTTTCCATAATTTGTAAGGCTTTTTCAGCTAACCAAGAATCTACCCATTGATCGCCCACGACTTTAATTTTGCCGCTATCAATTAACGGTTGTAACACTTTCATTTGCCCTTTGCGGAATAATTTCGCATTGTTATCCACAGGTGAACCGCCCATTAAGAAATAATTACCTTCTGGTTTTTTCTCGACAATGCTTTGAGCCTGTAATTCACCGACTTTTTCATTGTCAAAGGAAATATAAAAGTCGATATCCGCATTATTAATCAAGCGATCATACGCCAAGACTTTCACCCCTTCTTTTTTCGCTTCCGCAATCACATTGCTTAATACTTCACCGTTAAATGGAATAATTACCAATACATCAATACCCCGATTTAACATATTTTCAATTTGCGAAATTTGTGCTTGTGCATCACCATTAGCAGATTGAACAGATACTTTAGCACCAAGTGATTCCGCCTTATTGACAAAAATATCACGGTCTTTTTGCCAGCGTTCTAAACGTAAATCATCAATCGACATACCGATTTTGAGATCTTTGGCGATGACACCTTGACTAAAAGCAAGAGTAATTGCCGTTGCGAGAGTTAGTAATGCAGTTTTAATTTTCATAAGACACCTCATTTTGGTTGAACAAAGGAATGTTTGCTGACGAACAGTTTGCGAAGATTTTGAGATTGGTGCAATTATTAGATTTTGCATACTTATTACGTTTTTTCGTTTTTGTGAGCCAGTTCACAGAAACGAATAATTGGACTAGAAAAATAAAAAACGTAAATTTGACAATCCTAGCTTCCCACCCTAAACTCATCACATAAAAATAATTTATGTGGGAAAATATGTCAGTTCAAAAAATAGCAGAACTTGCCGGTGTCTCTGTGGCAACTGTCTCCAGAGTATTAAATAACCATACTTCGGTCAAAGAAAGTAACAGACAGAAAGTACTTAACGCAATTGAAAAATTAAATTACCAACCCAATCTGTTGGCTCGCCAATTAAGAACTGCGCGCAGTGGTATGTTGCTTGTGATGGTATCGAATATTGCCAATCCATTTTGTGCAGCTGTTGTTAAGGGAATAGAATTTGAAGCAGAAAAAAATGGTTATCGCATTTTGTTATCAAATACAGAATCTGATCTTGCTCGTTCTCGCTCTTGTTTAAAGCTCTTGTCAGGTAAAATTGTGGATGGTGTAATTACCATGGATGCAATCTCTACTTTACCTGAATTACAATCCATTATTGGTGATTTTCCATGGGTTCAATGTGCCGAATATGATCCCAATTCTTCGATTTCTTCAGTAAGTATTGATAATTTAGCCGCAACAGAATTTATTATTGATCAACTCGTTATTCGCCACAAAAAGCGAATTGCCATGATTAATCATGATCTGAGTTATCAATATGCTCAACATCGAGAGCAGGGCTATTACAATCGTTTACGTCATCATCATCTCAGTTATCAAAAAATTTGCTATGCAGAAAAATTAAGTCTATTAGACGGTAGAAAAGCCGCCTTGTCCTTATTACAGGATCCCGATAATATGCCCGATGCCATTTTTGCGATTTCTGATGTATTAGCAATCGGTGCCATTTATGCTGTTCAAGAAATGAAATTAAAAGTGCCTGAAGATGTTGCTATTATTGGTTTTGATGGTGTAGATTTTGGCCAAATTACCACGCCAGCGTTAACCACTATTCAACAACCCTGTCAGCAAATTGGTGAAATAGCAGTCAAAACATTACTCCAGCAAATTGAATCACCAAATGATTACAAAACACAGCATTATTTGTTAGATTGGAAATTTATTCAGCGAGAATCTTCGTAATAGCAAATTTTTTGTGAGGAAGATCACAAAATTGAATATTTTCTCTTTACAACCTAAAGGTAATCGATTACTTTCCACTTGGTTAATAATGTAATCGATTACTTTTGGAGGAAATTATGGCTACATTAACACAAAAACCATCATTTTTAGTACCGCGGTTATCTATTATGATGTTCATTGAATTTTTCATTTGGGGTTCTTGGTCTGTAACGCTTGGGGTGGTCATGACCAAGTATGATCTAGCAACATTGATTGGTGATGCTTTTTCTGCTTCACCAATTGCTTCTATCATCTCACCCTTTATTTTAGGTATGATTGTGGATCGCTTTTTTGCATCACAATGGGTATTGGCGTTATTACATTTGGTGGGAGCTATTATTCTTTGGTTTGTTCCTGATGTGATTATCGCAGGGAATGGCAGTTTATTATTGATATTGCTGTTTATCTATACACTATGTTATATGCCAACCGTCGCACTAACGAATAATATTGCGTTCCACAATCTTACTGATAGTGAAAAATCTTTCCCGATCATTCGTGTGTTTGGCACCATTGGTTGGATTGTGGCAGGTTTATTCATTGGTCAAATGAATTTATCTGACAGTGCTTCTATTTTCCACATCGCATCAATTAGTTCTGTGGTGTTGGGAATTTACAGTTTAACCTTACCACATACGCCAGCACCCGCAAAAGGTCAACCATTCTCTTTGAGAGACTTATTCAGTGCGGATGCGTTTGCATTATTAAAAATCCGACATTTCTTTATTTTTGCGTTATGCGCAACCTTAATTTCTATTCCATTAGGGACTTATTATGCTTATACCGCACCGTTTTTATCTTCTATCGGTGTTGAAAAAGTCAGTAGTTTAATGTCTATGGGACAAATGTCAGAAATTATCTTTATGTTGTTAATTCCGTTGTTCTTTAAACGCTTAGGCATCAAATACATGCTATTTATTGGTATGCTTGCTTGGTTTTTGCGTTATGTCTTCTTTGCATTAGGTATTAATGAAGAAACACGTTGGCTTGTGTATATTGGCATTTTATTACATGGTATTTGTTATGACTTTTTCTTTGTGGTGGGTTTTATTTACACCGACAAAGTGGCAGATGAAAAAGTAAGGGCGCAAGCACAAAGTCTTGTGGTGTTATTTACTTATGGTATCGGTATGTTACTTGGTTCTCAAATTTCAGGTTATTTATTTAACAATATGTTTACTCATGATGGCATTGGTGAGTCAGATATTTGGGCAACTTTTTGGTGGATTCCAGCCATTGCAGCTGCCATTATTTCCCTACTCTTCTTGGTTACGTTTAAATATAAAGAAAATCAAGAATAAAAGGAGGTAATATGAACACCATTAAAGGACCCGCTATTTTCCTAGCACAGTTTATTGATAAACAAGCACCTTTCAATCAACTAGAAGACCTTGCAAAATGGGCATCAAATTTAGGCTTTAAAGCATTACAAATTCCTTGTAATCATAAACATATTTTTGATGTGGAACTTGCTTCGCAAAGTCAAACTTATTGCGATGAAATTAAGGGAATATTAAATCAGTATGGGTTGGAAATCAGCGAATTATCTACCCATTTGGAGGGGCAGTTAATTGCTGTCCATCCAGCCTATAATATTGCTTTTGACGGGTTTGCACCAAAACAGTATCAAGGTAATAACAGCTTACGTCAACAATGGGCTACGCATATTCTTAAATCTGCTGCAAAGGCTTCTCAAAACTTAAAATTAACTGCACACGCTACTTTTTCAGGTGCTTTAGCTTGGCCTTATTTTTATCCTTGGCCACCACATAACGAACAATTGATAGACTGTGCATTTGAAGAATTAAAAAATCGCTGGTTGCCGATTTTAAATACTTTTGATGAATGTGGTGTAAATGTTTGTTACGAACTTCACCCCGGTGAAGATTTACATGACGGTATTTCTTTTGAACGTTTTTTGAGTACCGTTAATAATCACCCACGTTGTAATATTTTATATGATCCTAGCCATATGTTATTACAACAAATGGATTATATTGCTTTTATTGACATTTACCATGAACGGATCAAAGCCTTTCATGTAAAAGATGCCGAATATCGTCCTTCAGCAAAAAGTGGTGTTTATGGTGGATACCAAAATTGGATAGATCGTGCTGGACGTTTTCGTTCATTAGGTGATGGGCAAATTGATTTTTCTGCTATTTTTAGTAAATTAACGCAATATGATTATCAAGGCTGGGCAGTATTAGAATGGGAATGTTGTTTAAAAGACTCTGCAACCGGTGCCAAAGAAGGGGCAGAGTTTATCCAAAAGCATATTATTCCTGTTTCAACCAAAGCATTTGATGATTTTGCTCATTCAGAAAATGAACTTCATCAAATTAATCACATGCTAGGTTTATAGGGGGAATTATGAATAAAATAAAAGTAGGTATTATTGGGACTGGATTTATTGGTGTTGCACATATTGAAGCTATTCGCCGTTTAGGTTTTGTTGAAGTCATTGCAATCGCAGAAAGTAACCTAGAACTTGCAGAAAAAAAAGCCAAACAATTATCTATTCCTTTAGTTTATGATTCTGTCGATAAATTACTGGCTAATCCAGATATTCAAGCTGTTCATAATTGCACACCAAATCACTTACATGCGGAAATTAACAAAAAAATTATTCAAAGTGGTAAACATGTTTTTTCTGAAAAACCACTATGTTTAACTGCCGATGAAGCTGATGAATTAGTTAAACTGGCTACCCAACATCAAGTTATTCATGGCGTGAGTTTTGTATATCGTAATTTTGCCATGGTACAACAAGCAGCGGATATGATCCGACAACAAGAATTAGGCAGAATCTTTAATGTACATGGCAGTTATTTACAAGACTGGTTGTTATTTGATACAGATTATAACTGGCGAATAGATCATAAAATTGGTGGTGCATCAAGAGCTGTGGCAGATATTGGTTCACATTGGTGTGATACCATTCAATTTGTAACAGGTAAGAAAATCGTTGCGGTTTTTGCTGACTTAACAACTGTTCACCCTGTTCGTAAAGAAGGGAAAAATCAAGAAACCTTTACAAATACTCAAAATATTAATAAAGAATACATAGAAAAGCCTGTAACAACGGAAGATTATGGCATGATTTTATTACATTTTGAAGATGGTTCTAAAGGCAGTTTTATCGTGTCGCAAGTCAGTGCTGGGCATAAAAATGACTTCGTGTTTAATATTGATGGTAATCAAAAATCATTACATTGGGAACAAGAAAACCCACAGTATTTGAAAATTGGTTATCGACAAAAAGCCAATCAAATTTTATGTGATGATCCTTCATTAGTAAATGCTTCTGTTGCCCCTAATATCCATTTCCCGGGGGGACACATTGACGGTTGGCACGATGCCTTTACCAATATGCTACAAAAATTTTATCGTTTTATTGCTGAAAATAAACAGATAAACAAAGATCCCGTTGACTTCGCTACTTTCACCGAAGGAGCTTATATCGTGCATATTGTTGAAGCTATTTTACAAAGTGCAAAAACTGAAAAATGGGTAAATGTTACCTAGAATGAATTTAAAGGGTAAAT
>Ga0192276_1086_pt1 | contig 20615 bp, 15 predicted proteins | sample Koala_Koa24_I3_FD_131263 | JGI IMG/M metagenome (GOLD analysis project Ga0192276, IMG submission 131263) | Enriched cells from koala feces incubated with labeled cellulose particles, San Francisco Zoo, California, United States - Koala_Koa2-4_I3 ...
AATAGTATCACGTGCGTTGCCAGACGTTAGAGATGGTCTAAAACCTGTTCACAGAAGAATATTATATACTCTACATGAAAATGGATTGACTCCTGAAAAACCATATCGTAAGTGTGCCGATACCGTCGGTGCTGTTCTAGGTAGATATCACCCACATGGCGATAGTTCCGTATATGATGCTTTAGTACGTTTGGCTCAAACGTTCTCACTTAGATACCCTTTAGTAGATGGTCATGGAAACTTCGGTTCTGTAGATGGTGACCCACCAGCAGCGTATCGTTATACCGAGGCTAAGATGTCTAAGATAGCCGTTGAGATGCTTACAGATATCAATAAGGATACTGTAGACTATCAATCTAACTATGATGATAGATTGAAAGAACCTGTGGTTTTACCATCACGTTTTCCAAACCTACTAGTAAATGGTTCTGTGGGAATAGCTGTAGGTATGGCTACTAATATACCACCTCATAACCTAGGCGAAGTTATAGATGGCATAGATATGCTTATTAAAAATCCCGATTGCAATTACGATGACTTAATGGAAGTTATTCAAGGGCCAGACTTCCCTACAGGTGGTATTATTATGGGTAGGGCAGGAATACGTTCTGCTTATGCTACTGGTAAGGGTAAGATTATCCTTAGAGCAAAGACTCACTTTGAAGAGGTTAAGGGTAGAAACTGCATAATAGTTACAGAGATTCCTTACATGGTAAACAAGGCTAGATTGGTTGAACATATCTCTAACTTAGTTAAGGACAAGAAGATTGAAGGTATTCATTATGTTCGTGATGAATCTGATAGGAATGGTATGCGTATAGTTATAGAACTAAAAAAAGATGCTATACCTAACATAGTCTTAAATAAGCTATTCTCCTATACTCAACTTCAAGATACTGTTGGCGTTATTATGTTAGCGTTGGTGGATAATCAACCTAAAGTTTTGAACCTTAAAGAGATGCTTGTACACTATCTAAACTTCCAAAAAGATGTTATTAAAAGACGTACCATATTTGACCTGAATAAGGCTGAAGAACGTTCACATATTTTGCAAGGTTTTGTGTTGGCTACCGACTATATAGATGAGGTTATATCTATCTTAAGAGGTTCAAAGAACATTCCAGAAGGTAAGGCTAACTTAATAGAACGCTTTAAGGATATTGATATGGCTAAACTTATCGATAGAGCCGACTTACCTTGCGAACATACTATTGGACTCTCAGAAGTTCAAGCAGATGCCATTATTCAAATGAAGTTTGGTCAGTTGACTGGTCTTGAGCGTGATAAGATTATCAATGAGTTGGTAGGTCTATACGAAAAGATTGCTGACTTTAAGGATATCTTAGCTAATGATAGCAGAGTATGCCAAATTATTAGCGATGAACTCGCTAACATTAGAAAGAAGTTCAACGATGAAAGACATACCTCTATTGAAAATGTGGACGGTGAAGTGGATATCGAGGACTTAATTCCCGTTGAAGATTGCGTTATAACCTATACCAACATAGGATATATTAAACGTATGCCTGTAGATACCTATAAGACTCAAAGGCGTGGTGGTAAGGGTGTATCAGGTATGAAACAACGTGATGAGGATTTTGTAAATGAAATGTTTATAGCATCTACTCATGATAATGTGCTATTCATATCGGATAAAGGTATTATGTATAAGTTGAAAGGTTATGAAATACCAGAGGGTTCTAAAAATTCCAGAGGTATTAACTATATAAATCTACTACCACTTTCCGAAAATGAAAAGATATCTGCTATGATTAAGACCGAAAACTTCGACAAGGACAAGTATGTAGTAATAGCTACCAAGAACGGTAAGATTAAACGTACTAGTCTATCCGATTATCGTAACGTTAGAAAGAATGGTTTAATTGCCATCTCCTTAGATGATGGTGACCAAATCACTGGAGTACGTTTAACTAATGGTAACAATGAACTTTTATTAGCTACCAAGTTGGGAAGAATTATCCGAATAGATGAAAATGATGTTCGTGTTACATCAAGATACAGTCATGGAGTTAAAGCTATTACTTTACGTAATGGTGATGAGGTTGTATCTATGGCTCGTGTGCGTGAGAATGCTACTGTTTTAACTATCACTGACAAAGGTCTTGGTAGGAGAAGTGCTCTTGACCTATATAAATCTCAAAGTCGTGGTGGCTTAGGAATTATAAACTATAAAACTTCTGAGAGTAGAGATTATGTATGTGGTATTAAGGTAGTCGATGAAACTGACGATATCATAATGATTTCTACAGATGGTATTATCATTCGTATTAAGGCTAGTGATTTACGTCTTATGGGCAGAACTGCTGGTGGTGTTAAGGTTATGCGTTTATCCTCTGATGATAGCAGGGTAGTAACATTTACTCGTGCTGAACATGATGATGAAATTGAAATCGATGCTGTAGATGATACTATATTAGAAGATGATATCACTGAAGATATACAAGAGTAAAGATATATTAGAATACGGAACATCTAAAACGATGTTCCGTATAACATATCAAGATGTAAAATGCGTAACTCAATAGTGATATCAAAGTGTCTAATTTCAATGTAAATATTGTTATTAAAGAGCTGTATCCATGTCCCATTTTAGCTGATAAGTTTTGCAATCCATTTAGTTGGTTTATGCCACTTGAATAGTTTGAATCTTTTAGGGCAATAATAGTCTTAAAAGGTGGTGATTTTATGGCTACTATTACTCCACAAGAATATAGTCGAATGAGTGACAACGCTTCACCGAAATCCAATGTAGTCTTAGATACTCTTAAAGCTTTCTTAATAGGTGGTGCTATATGTTTAATAGGTCAAATTATATTAAATATCTATCAAGGTATGGGCTTAGATAAAGAAGCTAGTTCTTCTTGGACTTCTATAACTTTAGTGTTGATATCTGCCATACTTACTGGATTTGGTATCTATGAAAAGGTTGCTAAGCATGGTGGTGCTGGTACGCTAGTTCCTATTACTGGATTCGCTAATGCAGTAGTATCATGTGCTATAGAGAATAGGTCTGAGGGTTTAGTGTTAGGTGTCGGTGCTAAGATATTTACTATTGCAGGGCCAGTTATACTATATGGTACTGTGGCATCTGTGATATATGGTATAGTATATTGGTTTATGTCATCGTAGACTTATTATATAATATAATATTACAAAGATATCGGAAGTGTACTTAATGTTACACTTCCGATATTTTTATGCAGTCTATTAGATTAGAACTCATCAATTAAACCTAATAGATACTTTTTAAGGCTTAGTAAATCATTGCTTTTAACATCGCCGTCAGTAGTTACATCAGCGTTTTTCAAAGCCTGTTCTGAAAGTTCATCAAGACCTAATAGATACTTTTTCAAGAGTAATAGGTCATTACTCTTAATGTCACCATCGCAGTTCACATCGCCTAATAGAATATTATCAATGTCACCATCATTAGAAGTTGTAGTACTGCTTGAATCGTCGTTATCTATAGTGGTTATAGTGGTATCTATAGTAGTTATTGTAGTAGTATCGCCTTGTTTGGTTAAAGATATTACTTCTTCAGTAATACCATCGAACTCTACAATTACGGAGTCATCTACTTCAAGGGTATCATAGTATTGAATACTATCCAAATTTACAGATATTTCGGTATCATCTTCTAGTTTAACTATAATATCGTTGCCTTTAACTTCTGTTACTGTACCGTTCATAGTGTAATTTTCTTTAGTTGTAGTGGTAGTAGTAGTATCACTAACGGTAGTAGTTGTTGTAGTAGTTGTAGTGGTAGTTTGTGTAGGATTAGGAACTACATCTGTTAGTTGACTATATATTATACCAGTACCTACAGTACTCATGTAGAAAGTTCCGTATGTGTTCATATCGCCAACTATGAAGTTGCCGTTACCAGTACCACCATAAGAATGGGCATCATCATTAACCCTAAACCAAGTTTCACCAGCATCAGTAGAGGCATATATGCCTTCTGCATCAGATTCGGTAGGTCTGCCCCATATGTATAGCGTATTAGGTGAGTCTTCATCTTTAGGAGCACCATAGCCAACGGTCTTGCAGTAGTATACGTTTAGACTCTCAATATTTTGACCTTGATTCGTAACACGATATAATCCATGCCAACCACCAGCTAAGATTAAATCATCTTCACCTAGATAGGCTATTCTAGTAGCAGCGTCGCAACCATCATATTGACAGATGTCTATAGCAGATGAGAACGTTGTACCATAATCAGTACTTACATAAAGTCTATATGGTGTAGATGCGTTTGGAGTATAAGGGTCATTATAGTAGCCATAAGCATATACCAAAGATGGATTTTCTAAGTCTACAAAAGTATAAGGTACACATTCATAGTATACTCCATTTATACCACAACTAGTCCAAGTTGCTCCAAAGTCGTCAGTATAGGAAACTCCACCAGAAACCGCATGGAATATTCTATAAGTTCCGTCTTCAAGTTGTGTGATGGCAGCCTTACCGCCTTCACCACCAGAGCTTTCCATTTCAGTCCAAGTTTCACCAGCGTCCATAGAGTAGTATGCAGGTTCTTGATGTTCCGAGAACCTAACCATAACATCAGGATTAGATGGGCAGTAGGCTATTGCACTTGTAGAGCCTATGTTTGGAGTATATTGCTTACTTTCAGTAGTTGAGTAATGTATAAATCCATCATAGTCACCTATTGCTGAGTATACGTTTCCGCCTTTAACACTAACCATATCTAAGGCAACGACTTCTTCAATACCATCTGCATGGAAGTAGTATTGAGGACACTCTGCCCAAATATCGTCACAAGTAAAGATACCATTACCAGAAGTTACCCAAACTTTATCGGGGTCACGAGGGTCTATAACCATACAACCAGTCCAGTGGATAGCTTTACCTTCTACCCATGATACTCCACCATCTTGTAAGTAATCTGCTTGTAATGGGCCACCCCAACCATCTTCATTACCAGGGGCTAATTGTTTCCAAGTTTTACCACCATCTTCTGACCTAAATGTAATATCACCCCAAGCTACGCTGTCAGTTTCCCAGTCATCTTCGTGCCATAGTTGAGAGTACCATAATCCGCAAGTAGTGGCAACCAATTTATTAGAATCGTTAGGGTCACTATATACTGCACCGAATGAATTTGTTGTAGGTGATATGTTATCTACAGAACCATCTTCTATGTTGTAACGATAACAACCACCATCGCCACTGAATGATAAAGCACCCGCATATGATATTAATAGGTTGCCGTCAGCGTCAAGATTAAATCTTGATGGATATGTATCGGTAGGTAGGTCATCACTTAGTGGTTCAAAGGTTTCTCCGTTATCTTCTGATACATATACACTAGGTTTTCCTTGAACTGATACTCCTACGAATAGTTTACCATCAGAAATTGCTAAAGATGATACTCCATTAGTAGAGTTGTATGCCGTACCATCGGCATCTACTATGCTTACCATGTTGTCAGTCCATGTAGGCCAGTTGGTAGTACCAGTGAATAGATTTAAATCATCAAAGCCCTCCACAAGTTCCCAAGTTTCACCACCATCAGTAGATTTTATTAAGCCGTTAGTTCTACCGCCACAGTATATAGTATCAGGATTTTCAGGGTCTATGACTAATCTTTCGCCAAAGTGACGACCGTCACCATTACCCATTACTTGAATTAAGCTAGTAACATCGGTAGAGGTAAACGTCTTACCGCCGTCAGTGGTTTTGTATACAGCTGTACGAGCATCACTAAAGTAAGCACAGCCACAAAGGAAGTATACAGTATCATCATCATTAGGGTCAATAGCTATAGCCTCTACACTTAGCATACCTCTATCAGCCTCTGAGATAAAAGCAAATAGCTGTTCCCATTCTTCAGTATCATAGTTGTATTTGTAAGCACCGCCTACATCGGTACGAGCATACATGACGTCTTGACCTGTAACTATACCAGATACAAAACCACCTCCAGTAATCTCTATACCTCCCCATTCACGAGTGCCTTCTTCTGTTTCCACATACTGAGAGTATGCTTCTACTTGATTATCTTGTGTTATACTACTAAAGTCCGCACATATGAAAGCAGTAAATGCTATGGTTATAGATACTGCTAATGCTGATACCTTTAAAAATCTTTTAGACATAATATTCACCTTTCCTAAATTTTTTTATATATACTCATATTGTACCATAAGTAATATTTTTTGTCTATAATGTTTTTGAATGTTTTTATGGAATATATTTTGTGCAATATGTCAATATTATGACATATTATGGGCGTGTTAAATGTCATTTAATTTTTAAGTTAAAAAAGATAACGCTTTAGATGTATTATATCTAAAGCGTTACTTAATATCATATTTTAGACTATTCTTTGCGTTTAAGCCAAGCCACAGCTAAGTCTAATGCCTCGTATAGACTATCTCTTTCGCCACTTCTAATTATAGCTTTCATGATGTCTAAATTTTCGTTCGTGGAAACCTTGTACACCATAATCTTATCAGCTATATTAATACCGTTAATACTCTGTTTGTGAAGGATTTGCATTCTAACGAAATAATCATCTGACATATTTCCAAAGTATAGTTCATCTTGTTTTCTAACTAAAGGATATCCCTTGTATGTAAGGAATGAATCCTTATTATTATTTTCATTTGAGTTCATAAATATGCAACCGCCTTTCAATCATTTATATTTAGTAAGATACATATTTAATTATAACACAAATTTGGTTTTTTGGCAATACGCACAAATGAATTTTATATTGAGGATATTTTTTATAGACATTTTTAGTAATTTTATTCATTAATATGCCCTTTAATGACACTGTTACCAGTTAGTAACAAAATCATCAGAGCCATTTATATTCTCTATGTTTGGTAGTAGAGCATTATCTAAAAAGCTAGAACGACAAGCAAAACTAGGTACACCATTATGAACTATTACACATTTTCTATCGCTTATACGATAGAACTCAACTACATCTGGTTCACCACCCGATTGTAAGTTTATGGTTACTGTAACTTCGGGTTCACCTGATACTTCATCTAGGTATAACTCTTCTGCAGGAGCTTTAATTAATGCTTGATAGAAGCTCTTATACCTATTTAAATCGAAGTCATTACCATTTAACTTAATAGTATAGTCATCTGCATCACCTTCGCCCTCAAACTTTAGAGTTGTATCATTAGTTTCAATAGTCATATCACTAATATCATAGATGTACGTTCCAAACACTATTTGAGATGTTATATCCATAGGTTTTAGCGTGAGCCAAGGTATAGAACCTTCACTGAATGAGAATAGTATATCAATGCCATCAAAATAGCCAAGGTATGATGTGTAAGTAGTACTTTCATCGGCAGATGATGTATAGGCATTGCCTAAAGTTAATGTGTAAGTATTGCCATCATCACATACCATAGTTACCGTACAAGTAGGGTCATTAATACCTGCAACTTCTAAATCATCTTCGGTAGGTGATAGCTTAATGATACTATCTGCAGTTAAGCCAAACATTCCATGAGTTATCTCTTCTGAATTTTCAACGTTTAAGTATGCATATACTGGAGATGTCATAATATGCGATGCAGAAGTTCCACCAACATAGTCTTCATCATCTGTACGATGGTCATATGTTAATACTATATCATAGTCTAAGTCAGAACGTTCAACGGTTAAACTTTCGACGATTGGATATTCATCATCATCTGGAGTCGATAGACATATTCTTGATATAAAGTAGTTTCTATTCTTAGTAAACACATACAATGGGTTACTACTAACTGTATATACGTCATCATCATCTGCAAGTTTAAGATATACACCCTCTACTGGACTGTTGTCACCTATCAATAAGGTTTCCGAAGTATCGTCATCGAAGTATACGGTTACTTCTGCGGTGGGATTATCTAAGCCGTACTGTTCCAAGTCTGTAGAGTCTTCTTCAATGAACTCTAAGGCACTTAAACTAGAGCAATTGTTGGCTATGGTAGATACTATGGAGTTATTTAAATCATAGTCTTCAATGCCTTCAATATTGTAAGTAGCATCAGTATCATCAGTAGCCTCAGCGGTTCTGTATAGTACATATCCACCTTCTTCATTGGTTACTTCTACACGATTAACCTCATTGCTATCGTGTTCATAGAATACATGACTTTCTTCTGCGATTAAGTTATCTTCATCTAAGGTATCATCGGACTTATCAGTGAGTTTTAAAGCTATGAATCCGCCCACAAGAACGACTAAGCATATACTACCTCCGATTATTCCCTTTACGGTTTTATTCATCTATTAATAACCTCCACAACACATATAAATTAATCTACTTGTTTCTGCGTCTAATGTATACTACCACGCCTATGGCTACTATTACTAGAGGTATTACAAACATTACTACAGTTCTAATGGCTAATATTTGAGTATCATCTATACTAATAGTGGATATAGATAGGCTCTTAGGTACTATAGTAATTCCAGAAGATTTACCAGTCATTTTATTTATAGCGTTTAGTATAAATTCACCATTGTTATAGGAAGTATCTAAGGTAATGTAGATATCGGTCATAAATGCAGAACCCATTACCATTACGTTACTAGTTATCTTTTCATTATCTTCATTGAATACATACTTAGAACCCATAGCCATTACGTTCTGTAATCCTGTAACTGCAGTAGATATATCAAAGTCATCAGTAGCATCTCTAGGTATTAAAGCTGATGTGTTGGAAGTAGTCATAATTACAGAGGTTTCTCTATCGCCATTAGTTTCCCATAGAATCTCAATAGGACGTGGTAGAGGTACTGCTATAGGTAGGGTTGTGTCGGATACTAGGTCGGCATAATCATCATTAGCTATAACACCTATAGATGACCTAATAGTATATCCTAAACCGTATACACTAACGTTTTGACTAGCAGATGTATTAGTTTCAGCAATATAGCTATCACCTATGGCTAAACCCCATTCTTCAAGAAATTCATCTATGTTAGAAGTTGTGTTTTGGTCATAGTTTGCCATGTATAGTACATTCTTTCCTAAGTTTCCATCGTTGTATAGGTAGTCACTAATCTTATCTATAACTGGAGTTGAGAAGTCATTTAGTGGCGATAGTATTAATAGTAGGTCGGTGCTTTCAATGTCCAAGTCATCGGTTAGTAGGTCAACCTCTTCTAAATCGTAACCGTTACTACTCAACATATTTAGTAACGATTGTGCAGATGCATATACGGAAGTAGGCATATCGGTAGATACTAATACAGCTTTCTTAGGGTTAGCATCGGTTACGTACATAACAGCAGATGTTAGTTCTTGCTCAGCATTAGATTGTGAAACGGTAGTATTTCCATAGCTATCGGTAGATGTTGTAAATAGACTACTTAAGCTTAGTACCTTAATTCTATCGCTATCATCTTCAGATAAAGCCTCTCTAAATACTACAATGTCACCTTCTGTTAAGTCGCCCTTATAGACTTCATTAAACCTAGTTACTACGCTAGGATTCTTATTCATATCTACGAAACTAACGGAAATCTTATCACTGTATAGAGCATACTTCTTAATGACCTCAGATGCTTGTTTAAAGTAGATAGCATTGTTTTCAAAGGCACTTTCATCGGCTAAGACGGTAATTTCAATCTCATCTTCAATACTTACAAGATAGTCTATAGTATCTTGAGATATTGTATATATGTCGTTATCGGTCAAGTCTATAGTTAGGTCGAACCTTTCGGTTACATCTTGCACGATTAGGTTTACAGCTACTACTATGGCTACTATTATCAAAGTGAATACAGTAGCTAGAGTTCCATACTTTAACTTTTTAGTATTGAACTTTTTTTTCTCTTTTTTAGGTTTATCTTTCTTTTCTTTTTTAGGCTTTTTATTCTTCTTATGCTTATTAGTCATGTCATCATTTACTTCATTAGTGGAGTTTTCTGTAGAAACATCTTTGGTATTTTCAATGTTTTCAGGAGTTTCTTTTACAGAATTCTCATGTAAATCCTTATTATCTTTGTTCATGTTAAAAATCCTCCATAAAAATATTAGCTCCAACGACGTTTTTCAAATACTCTAACGGTGAAAAAGTTGAATAGAACTATAACACTGATATAGAATAATACACTAGATAGGTCGAATATACCTTGAGTAAATTCATAATATCTAGTATAGAACGATAGTTTGATTAGTAATGTACTAAGCCATTCCCATGAAACTATAGAAGATACACTATCTAGTAAGTATAGAATTAGTAGTGCAAACATTCCAGCAATAGCTGCTACTATCTGATTTTCTGTAAGTGCCGATACTAACATGGATACCGATATGAATGCTCCTCCTAAAAGTAACAGTGCTAAACAGTTTGAAAGTACCATAGTCCATGAAACTGTACCAAAGAATGCTAATATTAATGCGTATACAAGAAATATTGCAATACCTAGTGTATATAACGTTAATGCCGATAGATATTTTGCTATTACTATCTCTCCTAAACTTACTGGAGCAGTCAACAGCCCTTGTTCTGTCTTTTGTTTCTTTTCTTCACTCATTAAACGCATGGTCAATATTGGTATTAAGAACAGTATTACCATGAACATTGATGAGAATACAGCAGACATATCTGTAGTAGATGAGTATAGACATCCCATACTAAAGAAAAATGCAGAAAAGAAGTAGAATACTGCTAAGAATATATAAGCTATCGCTGAAGAAAAGAATGCTCCTATTTCACGTCTATATATAGCACCCATTAGTTAGTACCTCCAATTTTATTGTCTTTGTTATTTATAACGTTTTCTCCCATAGTAATCTTTAAGAAGATGTCCTCCAACGTCATCTCATTATTTTTCATCATTAGAATATTATAATGGTTATCTTGACACACTTTGTTAATATCATATCGAATATCTTTTCCTTCTTTTGCTTCAATCTCAAATTCCCAGATATTTTCTTCACGCATCATATCTGCCTTTACTGATATTACTCCTTCGATATCTCTTAAAGCCTTTATAATATCTTTTTTACCTGCACCATCTATACGCATGATTAATCTATGGTCACCAGAGATAGTCTTAGATAGGTTGTCAATAGTATCTTCTGCGGATACTTTACCTTTATTTATGATAATAACTCTATCACAAACTGCTTGTATCTCCGATAGTATGTGAGATGATAGTATTACAGTATGTTTCTTACCCAACTTTCTAATTAAAGTTCTAATTTCAATAATCTGTTTAGGGTCTAAACCTACAGTAGGCTCGTCTAATATCAATACGGGTGGATTTCCTATCAATGCTTGAGCTAAACCTACTCTCTGTTTATAGCCTTTGGATAGGTTTTTAATAAGTCTATCATAAACATCTGTAATCTTCACTAGTTCGCATACATCTTTAAGATGTGCTTTCCTTGGTAGCTTACACTTTTTTAAGTCATATACAAAGTTTAGATAGTCTTTAACGGTCATATCAATGTATAGTGGTGGCATTTCTGGAAGATATCCTATATTTTTCTTAGCCTTTAAAGGCTCTTCAAATATATCCACACCGTTAATTATTGCACTACCCGATGTTGATGAAATATATCCTGTTAATATGTTCATAGTGGTGGATTTTCCTGCACCATTTGGCCCTAAAAATCCTAATATTTCGCCATCTTCAACGGTAAAAGATATCCCGTTTATGGCATTTTTGTCACCGTAACTTTTGGTTAGGTCTTTTACTTCTATCATTAAAAAAAATTCCCTCCTATATTGAGTATAATACAATACCTTATATTATATTTTTACTTTGTGAAATTTTCATGTTAAGAGTGTATCTTGAATATGAAATTTGACTATTTTAAACACGTTTCAATGTCATTATGTATCGCTCGTTTTAGTTCATCTATGGATTTAAACATCTTTTCTGGACGAATATAACCCTTTAAAGATACTTTTATAGTCCTATCGTAAAGATTTCCATTGAACCCTATAATATGAGTTTCAGCTATTGGAGTGTTATCTTTAGATACAGTAGGTTTTACTCCTACGTTAGTAATAGATGGATAACTTTGTCCATCTATTAGAGTGCTAGAGGAGTAAACTCCAAACTTTGGAACTATTTGTCTATTACCGAACCTTTGATTTATAGTAGGAAAGTTAATAGTTCTGCCAATCTTATTTCCATGTACTACTGGTTTGTTTATAAAGTAATTACGACCTAAAAGTTGGTTGGCTGTCTGTATATCCCCGTTACATATTAACTCTCTTATCTTACTAGATGATACTAAACTATTCTCAAATAGAATAGGCTCTACTACTTCAACATTAAATCCGTACTTAGAGCCAAAGTTTTGTAGGTCGGTTGTGTTACAAGATGCTCCTTTACCGAATCGGAATTTTCTACCGCATACTACCATTTTAGCGTTCATTTGAGTATGTAGTATATCTTTAGCAAAGTCTTGACCGCTCATATTATGTACTTCGTTGAAGTTAGGGCAAACTATACTATCTACACCCATAGTGTTGAGTATATCTAGCTTAGACCTATTGTCTATTATGTAGTTTAATCTTTTGCCATGCTTAAACTCCATATCTTCAACCGAAAACGTAAATACAGCAGTTTTTAATCCAAACTTGTTATGCGATAATGCTCGATTTATTACATATTGATGTCCTAAATGTACGCCATCGAAGATGCCTAAAGCTATACAATAACTATCCATCTTAAGATTAACACCACCTTTTTTTAAAAGTTCTTTCCTATGCGTAAAATTCTTTCTGTGTAGTCCAACTTAGCAGTACCTATAAATGTATTATCATAAGAGTATACTGTACATTCTGTGATATTTTCTTCTAAAGTCAACTCACTTAATGGAAGTTTAACTCCGTTTCTATAAGCTTTCGTTTGAGTTTCCGTTAGATGTATCTGTGGTAGGTGTTCAAAGATTCTCTCAGTTGGAACTATTAAATCGTCGATATTCCCATTAGATATTGCACTTTCTACATCTTCAAATGAGTAACATTCGTTTATATTAAATCCACTTGCAGAAGTTCTAATTAATGATGTCATATATGCACCAACATTTAAACTCTCTCCAATATCGTTGATTATCGTTCTAACGTACGTACCTTTACCACATGATATCTCTAACGTTCCCATCTGTGATACTTCATCATATGATGTTAGTTTAATACCGTATATAGTAACCTTTCTAGGTGGTCTATCTATTACTATATTTTTTCTAGCAAGTTCATATAATCTTTTGCCACCTATCGATACTGCTGAGTACATTGGTGGTATCTGGTCTATTTCACCGATAAAGTTTTTTAATACCTCTTGAATGTTATTCGTGGAAACGTTCTTATGTGGATATTGTTTTATAACCTTGCCCGTACTATCTTGAGTATCTGTAGTAGAGCCGAATTTGAAACCCGCTACGTAGATTTTATCATCGTTAGGTAGAATATCACAACACTTAGTGGCAGTACCTACGAATACTGGAAGTACTCCAGTAGCCATAGGGTCAAGAGTTCCTGAGTGTCCTAAACGTTTCATCTTTAATATTCCTCTAAGTTTTACAATAACATCGAAAGATGTGAACCCTTGAGGTTTATTCATGCATAATATACCATCTTTCATTGGTTAAGTTCCTCGGATATAGTGTCTACTAACATCTTAATAATGTCTTTTGCAGGAGTATTTTCTATCTTACAGCCACCAGCTTTGATATGTCCTCCTCCACCAAACTTTTGGCAAACCTTAGATACATTTACTTCATTGACTGAACGCAAAGATATCTTAAAGGTATCTTTCTTTATCTCTTTCATAGTAATGCCCACTTCTACACCTTCAGTCTGTGTAGATAGTCCAGTTAAGCCTTCAAAATCATCTAGTGACATATTTAGTCGAGTAATCATTTCGTTGGTTATACATAGTACCGATACTTGTCCATCTAGGTAATATGTTATGTTATCTAAAGCTTCACGTTCTGCCTTTATTCGTGCTAGACTTTTAACGTCGAACATTAAACGATTAATCTCGGCATAGTTTATGCTTGGAAATGTAGACATTATTTCACTTGTAATCCAATGAGTTTCTGCATTACAATTGCTGAATTTAAAACAACCAGTATCTGTAGCTATACCAGTGTATAGACACTTCGCTATAGTTTCAGTGAGTTTAATTCCCATAGTTTTAAGTAGTTTATACATAACCTCGCAATTTGCTGATGAATTTGGCGATACTAACAAGTACTTAGAATACTCTACATTGGATATATGATGGTCTATACATAGATACACTTTATCTCCATAGGGTTCTTTTAAATCACCTAATAGTTTAGCGTCTGCTACATCGGTAGATACTATATAGTCTGATGTAAAGTCTGTATCTTTATATCCATCGGTGATGTAACTATACTTTTTATGAAAAGTATCACTGCATAGAACCTTAGCTTTTTTGCCCATATCGGTTAGGGCGTAGTATAATGCAAATCCCGAACCGATAGTATCTCCATCGGGGCTTTGATGTGTTAAAATATACACATTATCCATCTTTTTAATCATTTCAGCGGTAGAAATGTAATCTAAATATATTGACATATTTTAATCTTCCTTTATATATTTTATTATGTATGTAACGCTTTTATAGAGCGTTACATAGTTTAATATGCTTTAGTCATCTAATAGTGTATTATCTTCGGTAGTATCTGCGGTATTCTGTGGGACTACTTTTCTAATGACCTCATTTATCTGACTAGAGCGTTCAATACTATCATCTGCTATAAACTTTAGGTCAGGACACTTTCGCATCTTTAGACGTGCAAATAGTTCTCTCTTAATATATCCACTTGCGGACTGTAAACCTACTACCGATTGCTTAGTAGTTTCCATTCCATAGAAACTAGATACATATATCTTGCAATGTGATAAATCCTTAGATAGGTCGCACTTTACTATAGAAAGCATATCTGAAATGCGAGGGTCTTTCAACTCTCTAAAGATTGCGGTAAGTTCTCTATTTATATCTTCTTCAAGTCTATTAGATTTAAAACTTGCCATAAAAAATCCTCCATATATTCCACGGGCAGATATTGTCTATAATCTACCCGTTAAACTTCTTTAATATTATTCTGTTATGTTAATCTTCTCTGTACTCTTCCATAACGAAAGCTTCTAGTATATCGCCCTCTTTGATGTCATTAAACTTAGTTAAGCCAATACCACATTCAAAGCCACTAGCCACTTCCTTAGCGTCATCTTTAAAACGTTTTAGGCTGTCAATCTTATCCTCGCATATTACTATACCATCACGAACCACACGAATTTCAGCGTTTCTTGAAATCTTACCATCGAGGACGTAAGAACCTGCAATCTGACCAACGTTAGATATTTTAAATACGTTACGAACTTCGGCTCTACCGAGTTGAACCTCTCTAAACTTAGGAGCAAGCATACCTTTCATAGCGGTAGTAATTTCGTCTATAGCGTCATATATAATTCTATATAGTCGAATATCTACACCATCACGTTCTGCACTTTCTGATGCTACAGGGTCTGGACGAACGTTGAATCCTACTATTATTGCGTTAGATACTGATGCTAACATGACATCACTTTCATTGACAGTACCTACCGCACCGTGTATAACTTTAACCCTAACTTCATCGTTGGATATCTTTTCAAGAGATTGCTTAACTGCCTCAACTGAACCTTGAACGTCTGCTTTTACTATTATTGGTAGTTCTTTAATCTCACCTTGTTCAATCTGACTAAATAGATTGTCAAGAGTAACCTTTTGATAAGCTTTAAACTGTTCTTGTTTAGCCTCATGTTTACGTTGCTCAACTAGTTCACGAGCGAGTTTTTCATCTTCTACTGCGTTGAAAGTATCGCCAGCAGATGGAACTTCAGCAAGACCAGTAATCTCAACAGGTACAGATGGCCCAGCACTTTGTACTACCTTTCCTTTATCGTTAGTCATAACTCTAACTTTGCCTACAGATGTACCTGCTATAATAACATCACCTTGTTTAAGAGTACCGTTCTGTACTAATACCGTAGCTACTGGGCCTCTGCCTTTATCAAGTTTTGCCTCAATGACCGTACCCTTAGCTAACCTATTAGGATTTGCTTTTAATTCCTTAACTTCTGCTACCAACAAGATGTTCTCTAGTAACTCTTCAATGCCTTCACCAGTCTTTGCAGATACCGGTATGCATATAGTATCGCCACCCCAATCTTCGCAGACTATACCATGCTCTGTGAGTTCTTGTTTAACCTTTTCAGGATTAGCACCCTCTTTATCAATCTTATTCATAGCTACTATTAGAGTAACTCCAGCTGCCTTTGCGTGATTTATAGACTCTACGGTCTGTGGCATGATACCATCATCACTAGCCACAACTAATATAGCAATATCTGTAATGTTTGCACCTCTAGCCCTCATAGATGTAAATGCCTCATGTCCAGGGGTATCTAAGAAGGTTATATCCTTATCTTGATACCTAACTTGGTATGCTCCTATGTGTTGAGTAATACCACCAGCTTCAGAATCTGTTACGTGAGCATTTCTAATTCTATCGAGTATAGACGTTTTACCGTGGTCAACGTGTCCCATAACTACTACTACAGGACAACGTTCTTCTACGTTTTGGTCATCATCATCACTATCATCGATTAGCCTTTCTTCTATGGTTATAATGACCTCTTTTTCAACCTTAGCGTTGAACTCTTCAGCTACTAAAGAGGCGGTATCAAAGTCTATAGTTTCGTTGATACTTGCCATTACACCTAAGCCCATCAATTTCTTAATAACGTCGGATACTGTTACTTTTAGACGTGTAGCTAGTTCACTAACAACTATCTCATCTGGGATTAAAACTTTTAGTTGTTGCTTTCTTGCTCTTTCAAGTTCTAAGCGACGTAGCTTTTCAGTTTCGGTTTCTTTCTTAGATGAGTACTTCTGCTTATTTTTCTGTGCAGATTTTTGAGAAATCTTCTGTTTTTTAGTGTAGTTATCTTTTTGACGGTTAGCAGGAGCAATCTGTTCATAGCGTTCGTTGTACTTATCTAAGTCGATGTAGCTTGTGCTACTACGAGTATCTACAGTACGAGTATTAGGTCTACTCTCTGTGGATACGTTAGATGACATACTTACGTTTAACTTAGTCTTTTCACCTCTAGTATGTTGCCTATGAGATGGTGTGTTACTCTTAACGTTGTTTGCCTTAGTATCTCCCTTAGCAGATAGTTCTTGTGGTCTTTTACTAGTATTCATCTTAGATGTTGCTTGAGTCTGCTGTCTTTGATTACTATTATTACCGTTGTTACTATTGCTAGTACCATTACCTTTCTTCTTAAAGTTTTGATTATTATTACTGTTGTTATTAGGCTTCTTCTTTGGTACTTCATTTGACCTATTAAAATCTTTTTTGGATTGTTCTCTCTTAGGAGCATTCGCTCTTGGATTGTTTGAACTTTCCGCAGGTTGAGATATATTCCTCTTATTGTTGTTATTACTACTTTTCGTAATATCGCCCTCTTTACTATTTCTTGATGCTAAGTAACTATCAAATGAAACTACTTGATTGTTCTGCGTTAGATGTTCAAGAACTATGTTTATTTCCTCTTCGGATACCGCAGAGGAAGGTTTCTTCCTTACAGTACTATTTCCGTATTTAGCAATTACGTCAATTATTTTATTGTTGTCTAAGTTTAAATCTTTAGCCAGGTCTAATACTTTTATCTTTTTTTGCATATAAAAAACCCCTCCTGTTTTAATTTAATATGGAATGTATGGCTACATACTACTAACTTTCAGTGGTTAATCTTTCAAAAGATTTTCCAAATCCATCATCACATATAGCTATTATTCCTGCATTTACATTGATGCACCTATATACATCATCGATGGTTAATGGCATACTTAAAACTTTAACCTTATTACTGAAGTTTTCTTTATTAAGCAAGTAGTTAAGTTCTTTAAGAGTCTTTGCCGACACGTTCGATGCCGTTAGTATATACTTAGCCTCTTTACTCCTTACGGCATCTATAGATACATCGAATCCCGTAACTAACCTACCTGCTCTACGGCATATAGTTAAAAGATTAACTATCTTTTGTGAGTTCATTCTTCATTACCTCATAAACCTCTGTGGGAATTTGACAAGAGAATACTTTTTCAATACGTCTATTCTTTTGTGCTTTGGCAAGACATTCTAACTTAGGGCATATGTAAGCCCCTCTACCTGATTTTTTACCAGTCTTATCTAAGGAAATATTACCCTCGGCAGACTTAACTATTCTAATAAGTTCACGTTTAGGGAAACTTTCTCCACAACCGCAACACATTCTAATAGGAAGTTTCTTCTGTTTAGCCATAGTAGATTAATCTTCTTTCTTCTTTTTATGTTCAGCATTAACTGAAGTATGTTTCTTATCAGCTTTAATATCTATCTTGCACTTAGTTAGATTAGCTGCTAAACGAGCATTCTGTCCCTTATTACCTATAGCTAATGATATTTGGTCTTCTGGAACGGTAACTCTGCATATGGTCTGTTCTTTGGTCTTGCCAGTTTTCTTATCGATAACGGTTTCAGTATCCATATTTACACTAGTTATCTTAGCTGGAGATAGTGCATTTGCTACGAACGTAGTTATATCTGGACTATAGTTTACTATATCGATATTTTCTCTAAAGCCTAGTTCTTTGCATACTGCACTTATTCTGCTGTTATCCACACCTATACAAGCACCTATGGCATCTACGTGCTTGTTGTTAGATACTACTGCTATCTTAGTACGAGAACCTGCTTCACGAGCAATCTCTTTAATCTCTACAGTACCATCTTGAATTTCAGGAACGTTTTCTTCAAATAGTTTCCTTATGAAGTCCCAGTGTGTACGAGAAATCTTAACGTAAGGGTTAGACTTATCCTTGTTTACTATCTCAAGTACGTATACCTTAACTGATTGACCCTCTTCAAACACTTCACCAGGAATCTGTTCATTTTTGTATAGAGTTACTTCGCTACCGTTATACGATAGTACTACGTTGTAATCATCGCTGATGTACTTTTTATTATCGCTTTTGCGTTGAGATTGTTCTATTCTTACTACTGTACCAGTTATACAACAGTGTTCAAGATATTCAAACCTTTCAATGAGCCTTTCCTTAAGAATCTTCTTAATTTCACCTCTAAGCGATTGCTTAGCTTGGTTTACTGCGGTTCTACCTAGCTTAGATACGTTTAACTTAACTGGGAAGAATACTGGATTTTCATCATCGCCACAGACTATAGTATTAAGATTTCCTCTAGCTCTGTTAAGTTCGTTAGCCCTCTTAACGTCTATTATGGTAAAATCTCCCCATGATTTTTCACCGTTTAGGTCTACAACCTCTTTTTCTAAAAATACATCGAAAGTTTTTTCAGATATATTTATCTGTATAATAACATGATTCTTCATATACTCTTCATAGGCACTTTCATTTTTAAAGTATACGGCTCTGTTTTTAACATCATGTTCGTAGTATTTTTTAACCGTTTTAAATATAGCATCTTTAACCTTTTCTATGATAACATCATCAGAGATATTTATCTCAGATTTTAAAACTTCCATAGAGTCAAAGAGTTCACTTAGAATCTTGTTGTCTATCTTTACATTAGGTTCTTCGTCTATGCTGTAAGTAGTGAATCTTACACTAGCATTTTGGCGAGAGTTCTTAAGAGAGTTAATACCATTGCTAACCATATTCTTTATAGCTTGTTGCATTAGGTTTAAGGCATCATTTTCAATAGGGGATAGGTCAAACTCTACTTTGCAGTAGTTAGGCTCATCTTCTGTACCACATTGAACTTCTGGGTCTATCTTTCTAGCTTGATTGATATCTATAACGGTAAAGTCCCAAGGTTCATCGCCTTGTAGGTCTATAACCTCTTTTTCGATGTATGCTAAGACTATCTTATTATCTCTGTCGACCTCTACTGTAACGTGATTGTCTAAGTACTCATCATATTCATCTTTGAACTTAGCGTATATATTAGGGTTTTCAGCAGTACTTTCAAAGTAATCCTTAATAGCCTTAGTTACATTCTTTGAGATTACTTCGTCTGAAATTTTAATAGGGAGAGTCTTTATCCCTTGAAATAGATTGTTCATTTTTTTAATATCACCTTAGTATAGTTGTTTTAGGTGACTACTCCTTTCACATATAATATTAATGACTAAAAGTCATACTCCTCATGGATTTTAACACTAGATACGTCTACTAGATTTATTATAGCCTCTGTATCTTCAGATGCTATGGTTATAGTATCTTTAGTAAAGTTAGTAAGTTGACCTATGAACACTTTGCCTAAAGTGTTGGGTCTAATGAAAGTTACCTCTACATCTTCGCCTACACATTGTTCAAAGTGATGTTCTTTAGTTAGGCTTCTACCTAGACCCGCAGAACCTACCTCAAAGAAGTATCTCTGTTTGATGGGGTCTACCTCATCTAGTTTATCGTTTAAAGGTCTGCTCAGATTTTCACAATCTTCAATACATATACCTTCTGGTTTATCGATAAATACTCTAAGATACCATTCAGCACCTTCTTTCTCGAAACAGACGTCCCAAATTGATAGACCT
>Ga0192276_1089_pt1 | contig 19972 bp, 19 predicted proteins | sample Koala_Koa24_I3_FD_131263 | JGI IMG/M metagenome (GOLD analysis project Ga0192276, IMG submission 131263) | Enriched cells from koala feces incubated with labeled cellulose particles, San Francisco Zoo, California, United States - Koala_Koa2-4_I3 ...
GCTGCCGTCGCTGGACAGGATCAGGGTCAGCCCCAGCCGCTGATACACGGTGTCATATCCGGTATACTCCGCCTTGACGGTTCCGTCTGTGTCCAGCACCTGGACGGTGGACGTGTCGCAGTCCGCCGGGATGCCCGTCGCAAAATGCACGACGATCCTGCTCCCGCTCAGCTCCAGCACCTCGCCCTCCCAGGCGGTCTCGCTGCCCGCAAATTGCAAGATTTCCATGGTCTTTGTCTCCTCCTCTCTGGTGGTTTATCCGAACAGGAAATACGGGCGGACGCCAGCTTCGTTGCCCGCAGAGTAATAGGTTGCAAAGCTATCGGAGCCGTGACGTGAAAAATTCGCCGACGACGCTACAGCGTTCAACCAGTAGCTGCTCCAGGTTCCGCTGTCTGAACCCCGATGCGCACACCGCATATTCGGAGCCATGGCAAACAGTGCCAGCTGATTGCACGCATCCGATATATCTCGTCCAGAAGAGCTGAACACTGCGCAGCCGTAAATCATAGGTTCGGACATCAGACAAAGCTGTGTGGTGTGCCCTCCCGCTCCTGTGGCAGTTCCGGTCAGGTTACAGCCAGCCCCGCTTGTCGCCGTCGTGTTGACATCGGTGGTCAGATAACGGCTGTGTGTCAGGATATGACCGCCGAGGACGCTGTTGAGCGCCTCGTAGTACACCGGCAGCACCGTGGTGTGCATGGCGGAGCCGTAGTACCCGCCCTCCGTGGTGGCGCTGGAATTCATTGCCGCCGCAGTGGCGAAGCAGTCCTCCGGCACCATCACGCTACGGTGGTCGGTGAGTTTTGAACTCCCGGAATTCAAAAAATAGTCGAAGTGGGCGAACCGCAGCCGCACGCTCTCTGTGCCGCCGTAGTCCGTTGTCATGGAGACGTCGATGTAGTCTCCGATATACAGGTCGGTGAAGTCCCCCGCCGCCACCTTCTCGTGCAGCTCGTCCACCGTATAGACGTCGGTCAGGTCTTTCCCCCGCCAGACGCCGTTGCGGGCATAGGGGGAGGAGCCGCAGAACAGCTCCATATATGCATCGCTATCACTTGTATAGGAAATGAGATTCTGAACCTGCGTGAATAGGCTGTTGACTGGATCAAACACTTGGACGGGATCACCAGCAGACAGGCCAGAAAAGGTGACGGTGTAAAGGGCTACCTGTCGGGTATTCCCGTACTGCGTCAAGTCCTCCATCGTCAGCGTGGGGAGGGTGGCTGCGCTTGCAGAAGACGCTTCCTCGCCTACGATGTCCTTGATGGTGACGCTCTCCGTTCCGTCCGATGCCTTGACATACTCCGCTACAATGTAGTCTTTGCGGTACGTTCCGGAGGTGCCATCTGTTAAGGCGACCTCCTCATATGTTCCGACTTTGATTCGGGCATGATGCCCCTGGATGAGCATTTCGCCATCCAAGATGCGGAGGATGTTGGTGTCACTGTAGGAGGCCGCAAGGCAGTCTCCAGTTTGTATGACATAATCGCCGTCACCGAATATGACCCGGTTAAAAGCGGCCATGTCAGCAGAAGTAACGTGTTTTGTCCCTCTATATCCTGTCACAAGATTCATGCGTTATCATCTCCCAGTTTGTAAGTGATAGTCGGATCTCCATTGGTGATCTTCAGGGTGAGCCCTGTTACCTCTTCGGAGATGGTCATAGCTGTTATGGTTTCTGTTGCCGATACATAATCACCCACGAGCAGGTCTGTCACGTTCTCCACGTCCAAGCTCGCCGTAGTGTAGTCCATCAGCTCTTGCAGCTTCTTTTCGCCGCCTGTTTGTAGCTCCTCTGTGGATTCTGCGCTGCTGTAGTCGTAGACCTCCACTCGCTCGTCCAGACCGGTATAATACTGTGCGGTGCTGATGTTGCCGTCAGCGTCCACATACAGGTCGATGCGCTCCCGCTCGGCCAAATCGCCCTGGCCCAGACAGATTAGGTGATTGATGCCCCGGCGATAGTCACGGACGGTCAGGTGTATTTGGTCGTCCGTGTACTCCTCGCCGTGGGTCTCAATCGCTGCTGCGCTGAGGATGGCCTGGCCTGCGTCCTGGTCATAGGTAATGACCAGCTTCGCCCCTACGCTCTCCAGCATAGCGGCAAAGCCCTCCTCCATCGTGCAGTACCGGTTGAACTGATACTTGTTGACGGTGTAGGCGCTGGTGCTGGAATCGACTGCGATCAAGTCGCCAAAGGCGGTGCCGACCAGGTCACGCATGATGGCGTGGGCCTCGCCGGTCTCAATCATGTAGTCCTCTCCATCAGGCGGACAGATGATCTTTTTCCGCAGCATTCCCCGCCAGGTGTCGCCCCGGATGTAGGCCATAGATTCAGAGGACACAATCTCAATGTCGGAGATCGTCCCGCCAAACTCCGTTTCCGGGCAATAGACCCGGTAGCCGTAGGTGTAGCCGGATGCGGCAAAGGCGGTCAAATCCATCTGGATCTCGAAGTCGTAGGAGTTTGTGGTGTCCAAATCAAACTGCTGGATGTCGGTCAGGTAGCCCAGCTCGTAGCCGTCTGCATCGGCGATTATGATGTCCATAGCGGCTCACTCCTCTTGTCCAGCAGAACCAGGTCAAAGGCGAAGTCGCTGCTGGTGTAGACGAACACATAGCCCGTATCGATGCGGGTGAAGATGTCCACTGCACGGCTGCGGCTGCCAAAAGCATTGGTTATGACTCCGCTAAATGTGTTGGTGATAACTATTGTCCGCTCGTAACTGTTGATTTCAAGCACTTCACCAGCATTCAGTGTCACATTGACATTGACATCCAAAGCACCAATGCTGACGGTAGGATTAGTACAAGGCCCGTATATGCGGAGAATATAATAAGAGCTTTTGTATGCGCTTAAGTTGTTTATGACATGGGATGGCGCACAATAAAACTCATAGGGGAAGTCTTCCTCCTCGCTGTCTCCTACGGCCACGACAAAATCATCTTCCTCCTCTTCCTCCGTGGCTTCTATGGCCGCAAAGGAATAGGCTTTCTCCGTCCACCATGCGGGAAACTCCGCAACGGCGGTCAGCGTGACAGACAAAAAGAGAACTGGGCTTTCCCAGTCCTCTTTGCTGCTTGCCCGGATATAGCACTTGATATAGCTCCCGTCCACATAGAGCGTGCCGGGGACCTGCGCATCCACATCGTAGTCCACAATATCATGCAGGGCATTGATAGCGGAGATGTAGACCGCCTCTGTCGCTGCCAGCACATCCAACTCCAGGGTGAAATCCGTTGCGCTGCGCTTGAATGCGGTTATTTTGGAGCCCCGCAGCCGGTAATCGTCCGAGCTGTTGTAGTCCAGCTCATAGTCCATGAAGGTGCCGGACACAAGATGGTAGGGATTGATAGAGCCGTCAGCGTTCATCAGGCCAGCGGTGAAGTCTATCACATCGCCCTTGCCGTTAACGTACTTAACTGTATGCTTCAAACCAATCCCCCCTTATGCGTACTTGGCGATCAGACGGCCAAGCTCCCGCTCGTTAACCTTGACGGCTACACCCGCAGCGATAAACGCCTGGATAATGGCTTTTGCCAGGGCCTCGTAGTCGAACCGGTCACTGTCCTGGGTGTCCACAACATCCACGCCGTTATTGGTCTTTGCGGTGATCGTGGCAGTGACTTCCTCTACCCGGAGGGCGACAACGGCCTCCAGACGGGAGAGGAATGTGGAGATGTCAGGCAGAACCACAGACACCTTTGCCGTCAGGCTGTCCAGCTTCTCTTGCAGAGCGTCCGTTTTTGCGTCGATGTCAAGGGTCATGCCGGACGTATCTGCTGTTGCGGCTTCTACGCCGTCCGCCATAGCAGCGGCAGCAGCTTCTCCGGCTTCCTCGTAGGCGCTGGTATCGGCGGCAGCAGCAACCATGCCGTCTGCCATATCCTCCACAGCTTCTTCAGCGACAGCGGCGTTTTCCTCAATGCCTACGGCAACACCGGAGGGGATGTAAACGCCGACTTCCTCCTTCATGACCTTGGACGGGGAGTTGATGCCAAGGGCCTTTTTCACGCCGTCTACGATGCCGGAGAAGAAGGACTTCACATTTTTTACAAATGCGTCCTTTGCTTTTTTGATGCCATTCCACACACCATCGACGATGTTCTTGCCGATAGATGCCATCTTGTCAGGGATGGATTTTGCAGCATCTACCACACCGGAGATTAGGCTATTGATGGCCTCCTTGCCCTTTGCCAGTAGATTGGTTCCCCAGGTCTTGACTTTATCGAGGGCATTGGATAGCCACGTCCAAATTTTACCGGGCAACTGCTGCACATAGGTAACAACTGCATTCAGGAAGTTAGTAGCTGCCGTAACAGCTTTATCCCTCATGTTTGTCGCCCAGGTCGTGACTTTGTTGATGGCGTTCGTAAGGAACGTTGCGATCTTGCCGGGTAGCTGCGTGAAATAGTTGACAACTGAGGTCAGGAATTTGGAGGCGGCGTCAATCGCCTTTGCCTTCATGTTCGTGGCCCAGGTTGTCACCTTGGTTATGACGTTGACAAGCCACGTCCAGATTTTTCCTGGCAGTTCGGAGAAGAAGGTAACGACTGCATCTATGGCGGTGGAAATAGCAGTTGTTGCCGTGTCGTAGACGTTCGTTCCCCATGTGGTTATGTTGTCGATGGCTACAAGGAGCCATTCCTGAATTTTTCCAGGCAACTCACTGAAGAACGTAACAACAGCGTCAATGGCGGTGGATACAGCAGTTGTTACGGTGGTATACAGTTCTACGCCCCAGAGGACTAGGTTGGTGATCACATAACCGACTGCAACGCCAATGTTGTATGGCAGGTCATTCCAGAATTGGAGAACGGCATCAATAGCGGTGGATACCGCATTGCTTGCTGTCTCTAACAGGTTGCTGCCCCAGGTCACGATGTTATCAATAATCTCGGTCAGCTTGTTATATGTGCTGATTCGCAGCCCCTCAAACCAACTACTTGCCAATTCAGGGAGCTGGGAGAAGTACGAAGTGACGCTTTCAACTATGCCGCTGACAAATTCAGTTATACTTTCTCCGACACCACTGAAATACTCAGGGATACCGGCGAAAAACTCTCCGATGCTTTCTCCAAGGCTTGCAAAGAACTCAGGTATGCCGGAGAAGAACTCGCCAATGGCAGATATTGCGTTAGAGAACCATTCAACGATGGCATCCCAGTTATCCTTGATGACAACTACCAGAGTCGCTACAGCGGCTATGATGCCAGCGACAACTGCGGCGACAGCGGCAGGTGCGCCGAGAATGACTGCACCTACAGCAGCAATCGCAATGCCGACCACCATCAGAGCTTCATTCAGCCAAGAGAAGCCATCAGAAAGCATGGTTACGAAGTTCGTGACAGCCAGAATTGCACCGCCTACCACAGAGGCGATTCCGGCGACCGAACTACTTAGCCCGGTGAGTGTTGTCACTACGCTTGAAAGACTCTCACACGATTTCAGTGCTTTGACTACTGTGACGATAGGCGTTACTATAGACGAGATCGACTTCATAGTCACAAAGGCAGTAGCAATCTGAGCAATCGCCGAGCCAAGGGCTTCCATCGTCGCCGGATCTATTCCGTCAAGGAACGAGAAGATGCCGCTCAGGACTTCTGCAACGGTTTCAACGGTGCCGGAAATCTTATCACCGAGTTCGCCAAGCAGACCTTCCAGCAGGGCGCCTACTCCGGGAAATTCTTCAGAGATGCCATCTATCAGTCCCTGAACGATGCCCTTCCCGGCTTGCAAAATGTCTGGGAGGTTATCAACGATTGCAGTACACAGGCTGGAGACGATTTCTGCCGCAGCCGAACCCAGAGTTGGTGCATTGTCTATCAGCGCATCAGCAAACTCGGAGAGGGCGTCTCCGGCAGATGCGATGAGTTCTGGTGCTTGGTCTGCTATCCCGCTGGCAAACGAGGCAATCAGTTCTACCGCAGTTGCGCCAACGGTTCCTATGGAGGAGATGATCGCTCCAGCGAAACTCGTCAGAATGTCAACTGCCGTTTCTGCAACGGAGTCCTTGTTCTCAAGCAGCCCATTGCAGAATGCCTGAATGACAGACTGTGCGGTTTCGATTATTCCAGGAATCTGCTGCCCGATATAGACGAGAGCATCAGCCAGGATGTTACCGATGGACTCAGCTAACCCAGAAAAGCCGTCCTCCTCGAAAGCAGTATAGAGATCCTGGACATACTCCGTGCCTTTCTCTGCCAAGTCACGCAGAGGCTCCAGCATTTCTTCATAGACGGCAATGCCAAGAGACGATGCGGCAGAGGTAAGCAGAGTAATCTGACCTTCCAGGTTGTCCAACCTGATTGCGGCCATTTCCTCTGCTGCTCCGGTGCAGTCATAGAGGGCATCTGTCATTTCCTCATAGGCATCACTGCCCTGATTCAAAATAGCAAGCAGGCCCTTCTGTGCGCTCGTACCAGCAATCGTCTTTGCCAGTGCGGTTTTTTGCTCATCGTTCATGTCCGCTGTTGCATCACACAGCTCGACAAGAACGTCGCTCAGATCCCTAGCGTAACCATCCTCATCGTAAAAACTAACACCAAGTTCCTCAATGGCATCTCTGGCACCGTTTGTGTTCGTGGCAAGACGGGTCAAGATCATGTTCATGGCTGTACCGGCAGAAGTCCCCTTGATGCCAGCGTTTGCCATCAGGCCAAGTGCTGCGGAAACGTCCTCTACGGAGTAGCCGAGCGTTCCAGCCATTGAAGCAGTATACTTGAACGCATATCCTAGCTGGCCAACATCAGTGTTGGTGGAGGATGCGGTCTTTGCAAGAACATCAGCATAGCGGTTTGCGTCTGAGGCAGAATCACCGAACGCTGTGATTGCGTCCGTCAGGATGTCGGATACCTCTGCTAAGTCCTCGCCGCTGGCAGCAGCCAGCGAAGCGACACCGGATAGGCCATCATACATTTCCTGTGCGTCCCAGCCAGCAAGAGCCATATACTCTAGGGCCTGGGCGGACTCAGTGGCGGACAATGAAGTTGTCGCACCGATTTCCTTCGCCTTATCGCTAATCGCATCGAAGCCATTGACGATTTCACCAGACGCAGTTGTAACAGTCTGGGAACTTGCACTGGATAAGGACTCGACGGTAGACATCTGACTTTCAAAGTCAGCCCCTACCTTTACAGCGGCAGTTCCCAAGGCAGTAATCGCACCAACGACGGCAGTTACAGCCGTAGCGATAGCGGAAAAGCCTGTTGAGGCTATGCCTTTCAGCGTAGACAGGCCAGACGAAAATCCTGACGTGTCAAGCTTCGTTTCAATTTTTACCTGTCCGTCTGCCAATGATTTTCACCGCCCTTTCAGCGCAGTTTCAACCATCGGCACATATATAGGCTCTACTTGGTCAATTCGATTTCAAACAGTTTTTTGCAGTGTTTACCTTTGCACCTGACCCATACGTCCTTTGCAACAGCATTATCTCCGTAGGTGATCGGCATACGATAGCCGCAATACGGGCAAACGATATGTCTCAGGGACTCAGTACGCTGTGTACTATCATTTTCCTTCGGCACCAGCATCGCCTCCCGTAATGAGTTTCATCAGTGCTTTGGTATCTCCTGCCAGCAGCGCTTCCTGGATGGATGTCAGCCGGTCTTCTTCCTGTTGTGGAATAGGCAAAGCATAAATCTCCTTCAAACGCTTGTAGTATTTTTTCTGCCCGTCCGACATATCCTTTGTCAACTTCATTGTGCGAACTTTTACAACCTGCTCAAATTTGGTGCTCTCGTCCAAGCCGCTAAACAAGTCTTTGAACTTCCACCAATGCAGATATTCATCACTCTTGAGGTCGATATTGTACTGCTGAAGGAATGCACTATAAATCAGGCGGGAGTCAAAGTCATAGTCATAAGGGGCTGCCGCTTTTTTATACGGCAGCCCCTTCTCCTTACACTCTTGGGCTTCTCTTTCAAGTTTTGCCTGTTCTCTTTTCAAGTACAGGTTCATGCGCTGATCTCCACCGTTGTAGAACCAGGTGATTCCATCCACGATTTCCTTACCGGACGCTTGAGACAAGGCGTCTATGTCGGGGAACAGCAATCGGATTATTTGCTCAGACTTCATGGCCGCATCTACGTCTGTCTTCCCGACAATCGACTCGAATCGGAGCCATGTCCGGTAATCAGTCTGTATCGGCACATCAACGCCACCGATTACAATGGAGGTCGGCGGGTTGTCAAACGGCTCGCTCATTCATCCATGTCATCAGGCAAAGACACAGTGTTGAGCGCACGGACGCCAGGCTGGGAATACCGTTTCTTATTCTTCTTGCCCTTCTTCCCATTGCCACGCCGGAACTCTGCATCACGCCGCTGCTCTCGGTTTACAGGCTTGTCGGTGTTCCTTTCCATCACCTCAGTTGCTTTCAGAACACCGGCCTTCCATTCCTCCTGCGCATCCTTGTAGGCAAGGCACAGTTCACTAAATGCTCTGGAGGCGACAGTCATGGACAGCCTCCCAGCGTAAATCGCATCTCCAGCACCTTCACCAAGAACGTGATCCAGCATATCGTGGATAACGTTGCAGAACTTCAGGGTAAGGTCAGACACGGATTCAATGGAGGAACTGGCGTCACACGTCTGCTGAACCTTTTTCACCCATTCCTCGACAGCCTTGATGGTGTTGTATTCCGTAAAATCAACATCGTGGAAAGTCTCTCCACAAATGACAATATCAGCCATGAGCTATACTCCCTTCAAAATCTTAGCTTTCGGTAGTCTCAGTAGTCTCAGTGGACGTGGTGGTATCAGTCGTGCTGGTAGTTCCAGCGGTGAAGGACAGGTCGGAGGTGTCGAACCAGCCCTCAGTCATATCGCCAACTGCCTTGAGCGTACCAGAATGGACAATCTCAGAAGCTCCCTCGCCAGTGTCGCTGTCAGGCACAGCGGAGACTACAAAATGTCTGGCATAGAACTTAGTGTTGCCAGAATCGGTAGAATACGGGTTGAACAGGTCAACTCGTACATACTCGAACATAGCATCAGACCCAGTAAGTCCGAGCTTGCCGACATCCCGCAGTGCTTTTACGGGAGCCTGGGAGATAATCAGGTCACACTCATAGGCGAACTCCCGCTCATACCCAGTGACCCAAGTGGTCGTAGTCTTGTCATTGACATATGCTTTCGAGCTTTCGGTTGCGCCGTAGTTCTCATCGATGCTGTTGAATCCGGAGCCCATCAGGGAATAGGTTCCATCTACACGAAGATAGTCAGCGATTCTGTATCTAATCTCAGGTGCTTTGATGGATACGGTGGTTTCATCTACTGCCATGTTATTTCACTCCTTTTTGGATATAGGAACGCCCCCGGAAATTTGCTTTCCCCGGGGGCGTTCAGATTCATTTGCTGTAAACGTAGTCAAGTTCAAAGACGGCCTGGTAAGAGTCAGTCCCATTTTTGCCCTTTGATGCAAGACTCGGACTGTTGACCATCTCCAAACTCAGTGCTGCTCGGTTGTCTCCGAGCGAGGGCAGATTTGTGTATCTGCCTACGCTGTCTTTCTCAGACATCCACTCGCCTAGGCTGTTCAGGACGTTGATCGCTCCAAGCCTTGCACTGCTATCCGTAGCGTCCACCTTGATGTAGACAGCGAATACCCATGCGCCAATGTAGTCACCATTGACGTATGACTTTTTCTTTTTCGCTCTGGCGAGCTGCTGGATCATCATAGCGGAAGAATCTGGCTCTTTTGTCATATCCTCAAAAATCAGATCGCAGGGCTTATCTTCCCAGGTGTTCAGGTGAACAGTCATTGCATCAGCAATCTGACTGGAATCAGGTGCGTAAGAACTTGCTGCCATCGTGCCTCATCCTTTCATGTTCTTCTGGGCGTGCTCGACCCATTTGTCCAGATTGACAGCCGCTGACTTCTCGTGCCATTGCGACGTGGCGAGCGGGTGAACAGTCTTGCCAAACTCACGAGACGAGAAGTAAATCTCTCGAACGTAATCCGTTTCCCAGCTCACGCCGTCTTCCGTTGCCTGGCCTGAATTGCTCGTCTGCCCTGTCCAGTATGGGACAAACGGAGTGTCATCTTCCAAGACCTCCTGAGCGAGTGCCAACTGCGTTTTGTCGGCGAGCTTTCGGATGCGCTTTGTCACACCAGCTTCATTCAGGTCGAGCCGCCATGACAGGATACTAACCTTGCTCATTATCGGCCAACAACCTTCCAGTGCTGCACTGCCAGCGTTCCACGGTTATAGCGTTCGGCGGAGTCTATACGATAGCTGTCGCCAGTCGGCCACTCTGAATCGGAGGTGCCAAGGACAAAGATGTCCTTACCTGCGTGCTTGCCGTCCAGTGTCCAATAGTTCGTCCGCTCATCTGCATCCAGTGCCTCCCATTCCAGGTTTGGCAAAAAGCTCTTTGCTACTCCGTCCACGGATACAGCTTCTAGCTGTTGGTCAAAGATGCAGAGCGTTGCCGAATTGGTGTGTTCTCCGGGCAGAGAGGACGAGCGGGACATATGCACATTCACATTCTGGAGTATTGTCACGCTATACACGGCGACATAGTTGGCTTCGCCAATGTAGTTGTACAACGTCACCGTATCAGTGCAAATCTTTACAGTAGGCACAGTACTCACCTCCTACAGAATCGTGACCCACAATTCCGTGTCCCCATGTGTTCTCACACATAACGGTTCGAGCAAAACCTCGATGCCAAGGTCTTGAATGGAGATAACATCCTCCTCCGTACTGGAGTAGGTGTACGAGTAATCCTGGCTGCTCTCGCTCCTGACAGAATGACCGCCATTTGACTCGTTGACAATCGTTGTCTTGAGCTGTGCATTATAGGCGTACATCTCCGCTAGAATCTTGACAGCCAAAACCAAGCACTCTGCGGCAGGAGTATCTTCTTCAACATCAGAGAAGTCCTGACCGCAGTAGTGCATGGCGTACAACTCACCTCTGGCAATGTCTACTTCAAGCTGTGAAGTAGATCTACTTTTCACAGATTCATACGTTGTATAGGCTATCAAATCGTCCGGCGTGATGAACGGGCGAGTCACTGCTCCAGAGCGGCAGTAAGGGCCGCCCTAATCTCGGCCTTGTTGCTACAACCGGTCACATCAACGCCGTAGGCGTCTGCGAGGGCAATGAGATCCGCTTTCGTAGAAGCGTTCTGAATCATCTCCGCAGTAAGGGCCTGGATGTCATCGACAATGACTTCGTCAGCAACAGTGTCGGCAAGTTCAGTAGCCGCTGCCTCATTAGTAGCGGCCTCCAGAGCGGTGATGGCAACGGCTGCAATCTCCTCGGGCGCATCTTGCGTGTCCTCGGACACGATACGAACACGTCCACTCTTGAGCATCGCATCAGCGACGTAATCATAGACCTCCGCAGTAGGAGCCTTGGAGGTCAGAAGCACTCGTCCGTAACGGTAAGAAGCGTTCTTGCTGGTAAGCTCAACAACTTTCATGCAGATTTCCTCCTAACAAATTACGCAGTGGCCTCAGTGCTGGTGGTGATGCTGGTGGCAATGGCGGCAGCCTTGAGCTCCTCGATGATGAAATCCACATTGCTGTGGATTGCATAGTACCGCTCATCCTTCTGGATAGCATCCTTACCTGCGTTGGTCTGACGCAGGAGCATATCGAAGGTGTGAACTTCAATCAGGTTCTGCGGGTCGGTCAGCCAGATCTGGTCATCAGCCATCTTGGGAGAGGTGATAATCTGGATGCCGCAGGGCGCATCAGAGTCATACAGGTTGGTATGGCCGCCGCCGAGAGCTTTCTCCTCGCAGAACTTCCGCCAGGACAGCTTCAGGTTGGGGGAAGTAACCCAGCGGAGGGCTGTGGTCTTATACTTGGACTCGATGGCGGAAGCCATGTCGTACCACATATCCAGGCCAAAGGTGGGCGCTTCGACCAGGTTGGCACCAGCGGCGAGCTTCTTGCCCCAGCCATCAACGATGGTGATGAAGTCGGTGTCGGTGTCGCCGGTGTACTCAGTGTCACCGTTGATAGCCAGATCCTCGATGTCTACGCCATAGGCACGGGACATCAGAGTAATGACGGTGTTGGCGTAGCCCTGCTGCTCGATGTTCTCACGCAGCACCTTCTCGGAGACAGACCAGGGGAGGGTCAGATCGACGCAGGAATACTCGACAACAGAGGGTTCAACCGTCCGCTCGGTGCCAGCCGCACCCTCGATCTTCTTCTGGATGATACGGCCAGCGATGCCGATCTTGTCGATTTCGCCCTTGGGAACACGGCGCATCTCATGGCGGCAAGCGCTCATGAGCGGGGTGGCGTCAAACGCTTGCTGGAGGAATCGTCTGGACTGCTCCGGGTTCATCAGGCCCCCGGCAGAATGGGGGTGTCAGTCTGAACGGAAGCACGGACAATATCACGGATATTAGTGGGCATTTTGAATTTCTCCTTTCAAACAAAACGGTTCATTGAACTATCTTCAGGCGAAAATGCTGTCCCAGAAATGGGAATCATCAGCATCTGCCTTTTCGACATGGCCCTCGTCGTTCAGGTTGGTTGCATAGCCTCTGGCCTTTGCAACCTCAGAGACGGCGGTGTTAATCATGCCCTGTACGTCACTCTTGCTGAGAGGGGCATCAGGCTTCTCGGTGGAAGCAGGCGGGGTGCTGACGGCCTTTTCGATGGCTTCAGCAATCATTTTGCCGATTTCATCACGAGTCAGCACGGTAACGCAGTCTTCAGGGCTAAGCTGCTGGCTGTCCTGAGGCGCAAGGGCATCCTTGACAGCCTTTGCCACCATCTCAGACAGGGCGTTCATTTCCTCATTGGTCATTTCGGATTCATCCTTTCTAATCGTAGTAGGGGCGACATCGGCCTCGGAGGGCGTGTCGCTTTTGCTGATAGGTTCTTCCTCATCGTTTGCAGATGCATCGCTGCTTCCTTGGTCATCATTGCCATCATTTCCGTCATCCTCAGAGTCTGCGTCATCAAGCTCGGAGACGAGCGAGTTGACGGCCTCCTGAATGGTCTTGAGCTGGTTCAGCCGAGCGGAGGACATTTTGCGTCCGGCTTTCATGATAGGCATCCTGCCGTTTGCCCGCTCCCGACTTGCATCATCTGCGATGGCCCGTGTGATCTCAACAGCATTTCCTTCAGTGAGGAGCTGCGTCACGATGGCAGAAAATTCAGCCAGGGCATCTCTCACGGTTTCAGGGTTATCTGCGAAGACATACTGCTCGGCGTCATAGTCGTAATGCTTCAGTGCCATCTCAAGCGAGTTAAAGGCGAGCCAAAAACCCTCGCACTTGATTTTTTTTGCGAAATCATCCGCAACGGCACCCTTCTGCAAAACAGAGGCTTCATCGGAGAGGCCAAGGAAACTGGCAAGGGATGCCAGAAGTCCAATCTTCTCCTTCTTCTTGGTAACTTCACGGTTATTATCGTTTTCCACGACGCTGCTCCTTTCCACGGCTTCGGTGTTTTCCAGGTCAACTTCCTCAGTCCCATACTTGGCAAGACCGCCAATCGAGAATCCGGTGATTTCACCGTTCTGGATTTTGTTCCAAACATCAGAGTCAGCGACCTCAATCTTAACGACCCATGTTCCTTTGGTGACAGTCTGACCTCCAATGGTCGTGTCCTCAGTAGCAATCCAGCTCTCAACGACCTGGCAAGAGAGGTTCGGGTCAAAGCTGTGCTGCTCATCAACCATCCGACCATTTTTCATGAACCAGTGGGCCATCTTTTCGATTTCCTTCTCGGTCATGAAAGTGTCATCCGTGTCTGCAACGTTGGGTTCATAGGCGACGCCTGTAACATAGTGGACTTCGGGCGTCTCGCTCTTGTCAACGTAAGCAACCTGACTGCTTGCAGAATCAAGGATTCTTCCTTGACCGCTGAACGTCACCGTTTTAGGGTCATCCTCGGATTTGGTCAGCAAAAACGACCTGCGGTTTGCAGGTCGGTCAACAAGCGAAACGAATGAGATTTTAGCGTCATAGATTTCTATCGATTTTTTGATGGTTTCCATTCTACTCACCTCCTGTGCAGAAAGGCCATCGTCCTTCCTCATTAACCCAGCCGGTCGGGACAAAAACCTGCGTCCAGGTAGTTGCTGTTATTTGCGCTTCGGGCGGTTACGAAACCAGCTCACGGAGTAATATACGGCGGCAGCTATTGCTGCGATAAGCGCAACGGCGAACACAGCAAGTTTAATCGTCAGGTACAAATCGAGCATGGCAGACCTCCGAATCTTCTACATTAGTTCATGACTATAATAACTTTCCAGATAAATACCGCTGAGAACTCGTAGTAAGAGTGAGAAACGGCGTATCGCACTTTCTGTTGGTGGAAGGTTGTTCCTGCCATTTCGACGTTTGTAGGCCATTGTAAGCGGTTTGAGAGAACGGGCAGTCTGGAACGCCTATTCGTCTGTAAAGAGGTCAGCTATCCAACTTCCGATGCGGCTCAGCAAGGATTGGTCTGCCTCGTTCTCATAGCTCTCGTTGATGCTCAACACGATCTCATGCTGCACCTGAGATTTCGTCTCGGCGGCCCAGGAAAGAATATCTTCGTCAATGACAGATTCTACGGTGCAATGGCAGTTGACGGATTCACTGGACGGCAGGCTGCAATCTCTCGGATACTCGATATAGTATATCCCGCCGTCTCTCCCGGTCAGCATGAATACGCCATCTGCGTCAGATTCTACTCCATCCATATCGATGTGGTTTTCTCTGGGGTTTTCGCTGCCATTGTGACACCAGCGTTTTCTCTTTACAGACGGGTTCTGGCTGATGGCCTCTTGCTGGATGATACTTTCATAGGCCAAAACTGTAGCTGTTGCAGTGCTGCGGCAGTTCGTGAGTCTCTCAAAGATTTTGGACGAGAGTATACGTTCCAGTACCTTCTTTCCGAACTCAATCAGCTTTGATGCGCCCTTAGCACTTTTCTCCACCTCTGCCTCACATTCCTGCAAGGCTCCATCAAGATAATTGTTCACAGTGCCGATTTTGCTGGCTGCTGTGATGTCTGCCAGCTCCAGCGTTCGTCCAATTGCTTTCTTGGAGATTTCGGTGCCGCTGAGATCCTTATCGTCATACTTCAGGTACTCATCCAGGTACAGGAGTGCATAGGAGAGCAGAACTCCAGTAATCGCATCAGATGTCGATTGCTGAAATTCGGTATCTTCCTTCACGGATTCCCATTTTTCAAGCAGATCTTCCTTGCTCTTGCACTTGCCGAGTTCATCAAGAAGTCTGTTCTCGTAGTCGGACAAGATGGCTTCTAGGACATCCTGTACATTCTCTATGGCGTCCACAAGGTTTTTGGGGTTCTTATACCCCATGCTTGCCAGATAGTCTTGCAGGTCTACATCTGCTCTGGCGAGAAGCGCTTCAATGGCTTTCAGCAGTGGGAGGTAATCAACCATCCTGTTCAACCGCCCCTCCTTGGCTTTTTGCAAGCTGTCGGAGCAGATTCCTTGTCTGTCTCAGAACGTACAGCGTCTGCTCGCTTGCTCCATCTCGTGCCGCTTTTTCAACCTGTTCTTCAACCTCATCAGCAAGTTCTTCTCCATTCGACTCATTCTGCTCGTTCTGCTCGTTGTCAGGGAGAGTGGTTGCGTTGGCTACTTCTTCATCACTCTTGTCTGTTTGGTCAGTCTCACCTGCGTCAGAGGTCTTGCCATAAGCAGAAAGTGGAATATCGCCCCACTCTCCGGGATAGTTCTCGGCTGTGCCAGCACCAATGGCATCGTAGAATCCTTGCTTTGCCATATTGGGCGTAAGTCCGCCGTTCGAGGCATAGAGCGACATGAGCTTGTACTTAGCATCCTCATCGGTCATAACAGGGGCATCCAGCTTCACATTCACATACTTAAATCCATAGGTGTTGAGCAACTTGTTATTTACAATCCACTCAACGCTCTTGCGCTCAGCAGAGAATACCTGCTGCTCAGTGAGCTGGATTGCGGCCTGCACAGTAGCCTTGTTGTATGAGGTGGTATAAGCAACATACACGTCGGGCAGTCGGAACGCAGACTGCACTTTCTTTCGGTTATCGTCCAAGTAGTTTGTGAACAGTGCATCCGTCTGGAGCATGGGGCCAAGGTCTTTGATCTCGATCTTCGGGCTTTTTTCCTCATCAAAGGCAGTTGCCCCCTTTTTGGCATCCACTTCCATCAGCAAGAAGGAGTGTTGACCTTGTTCTCCCTTGACGGCTGCAAGGTACTTTCTAATTTCCTGCCGAGATGCTTCGGTCAAATGCCCTCCGGTAATGAGAATCATCATGGGCGTATGTCGGCCATTGTGGAAGTAGTTGCAGTTCAGCACTTCTGCGGCGTGACTGCCATCGATAGCGAGGATTTGACCAGCCCACCTGACTTTGCCATAATGTTCATTACCGATGCGCAGCTCAAGCAATTCATTTGCCTGATACTGCACATCTAGCTTCTCGCCTTTGGAGACATACTCACCAGTACGCCAGTCCATAGTCCTAGGGTCTGCGAACTCTTTATAGTAGACGGTCTTGCCGTTGACCTCCTGCCGATATTTGCGAAACCGCTTACTGCGCACAGTTGGCTCTCCACGGAGGTAGAAGGTGTAGTTCGTCCTATTCTCGTCCTCTTTTGATTTTCTGACTGTCTCAGTATCTAGCAGGTTGTAAATCTCAACGACATTTCCTTCCATGTTCCTGACACATTCGATGTATGCAATCCCGCAACGTTCCCGCTCAGTAAGTGCGTTCACGAACACTTCAGTTGCATCATACTCAGTTGACAGCGTATCAAGAATCCCTCTAGCCTTGTCCCACTCGGCTCTCATCTCCTTGTTTTCGTCGGTTCCAGAGACATCTTCCTTGTATTCCAGAGAAAACCCAGTTCCAGCAATATTTGAGCCATAGGCAGTGCAGCACTGTGGCAGGATAGTGGAGTTGTCCACCATTGTCTTCAGGCCCAAAAGGTCGAGCGGAGGTTCAATCCATTCCACACCAGAAGCGCTGACCTTGTCCTCCGAGGTCTTTCCCATAGCCTTAATCACATTTGCAGAATACGGGATTTCAACAGACGGGGACAAAAACTCTGCACTTACATTCTGTTCGAGATCTTTACTCGTATCCATTTCTAAATTTCCTCCAGCTTTCAAGGTTAGCTTTCTTCGTCGTTCATCGGAACGGTCAACAACATGACACAATCGGATTCATCAGGTGAGCGGCCATTATGCCGGTCTCTGTATTCATCCTTCGTTTCGAGGCGTTGCTTGCCACTACTTGCGTACTGATACTTCCTGTCGGCAAGCTGCTCCACCAACTCAGAGTCATTTGGTAATATCAGTTCAGGCTCAGTGGACATCCCGTTGCTTCCAATCGTGTTAATCATCCGTCGAAGCTCGGCCATCATGTAGGTTGTTGTGTCCTCATAGTACGGGTTCTTGATGTGCCGCCCGAATGGAATGGACGCCAACACAATTTGCCTATACTTGTTTCTATCCTTGTCAATGATTTCTTCCAGCATCATGGTCATGCTACGACCATTAGATCCGGCATCAACCTTGATTGGAATCTTCCCAGTGAAGCGATACATCTTCGCCAATCGTAGTGCCAGTGCCGCAACTTCTGCCGCAGTTTTTTGGTTATCTGCGCCAGCGGACTTCTTGTAAAACTTGCAGACCTCGTTCACCGAGTAGGCGATGCAAGTCATGTCATCCGTGAACCTCGCCATATTTACGGCAATAATAATACTTTCAATTTTTTCTTTGAGTGTCGTCTGCCCGTTGACGTTATGGCCGAACGTGTGGCTTATACAGCACACATTCTCATCAACAAGGCCGGGTGGCATGAAGATTTCGTTCTTCGCATTGAGGCCTCCACCTTCGATCTCAGAAAAACCGTTCGATGTTGCGTCTACCATGTCCTTGTACTTTCCTTCGGGGAAGTTCTCCATTTGCGTGAGGTATTCGTCATTCCAATCAGCAATATAGATGTCCACATTTCCAGCCTGCCATTGTGCTGCGAGCGGCTCAGCTCGTGCTTCTTTGCTGCCGCTTTCCATCACGGCCTTGATGTTGAATCCAGCCAGGAACTTGATGTAAGCCTGTGCTTGGTCTTTACCGGCCTGACCGGGATCCTGCGGAATACGGATGGTGACACGCTTATACTTGGCAATGTCAAGCTGCGCAGTCTGCCGAATCGTCTTTCTAACATCGTAGGCACTCTGTCGGACATTGATTACATCAGCGATGATGTAGTGTCCGTTGCGCCGCTTTCCAATCAAAACTCCGGCAGTAAAAGCCGGCTGTCCTCCTTCTGCTTCTGCGGTGGCGGCCAAGTCCCAGCAACGTACCCATTTGATAACATCATCAGGAATCACCTGCATGAAATTACCTACCTGCGAACGTTTGAAAAACAATCCAGCCGCCGCTCGAATTTTCCAGTTTCCTTTCAGCAGTCGCTCCATCTCAATCAGAGGCAGTGCTTTGAGGTTGGACAGGTAGCTGGGGTTCACTCTCAGCAGCTCCTGGTTGTCATAGACACTGGACATGATAAACGTCACACTCTTTGGGTCATCTAGCGTTATCACATCGGGATTCATTTCTACGAGTTCTTCGGGGCTATCAGCCCAATAAATCTGGTTGTCAAGCCGAACCATATACCGGAGCTGACCAGATCTTTCAGGTATTGGGTATCCGGTGTCCTGGTCAATCCACCAGGAGATAAACTTCGCCACCCAACTATCAGCATCCGGGTTACAGGTTGCTTTCACATATGGTTTTACACCACATCTGGAGCGGTTACGAGACAGCATATAGAAAAACTGGTGCTCGCTGAAATGGGTCAGCTCATCAAACCCTAGTCCACATATCTGACTGCCTTGCCACTTGTGCAAGTCATTGTCATCAAGGATATGTGCAAACGTTACTTTCCCATTAACAACGCCGTTCCGGGAAAACACCCACTGCGAGCGGGACAACCGTTTTCCAGCGCCTTTGATCCCACCATAGATATTGCTCGCTTCATCCCACAGTCCTCCCTCAGAGTATATCTGTGTATGGTTTCTGCGGAAAATAACTGCGCCAAATCCAGGGACGTTCTTATAGCGGAGACATGATAGCAATAACGCATATGTCTTCCCACCTCCAGCGGCGCCTAGCCGCCGTAGATACAAATATCAGCAGGCGAGGCAAGGAAGTCCTCTTGCGGTCCTTCCTGCGGCTTCAGTATCTTAGACAATATGTAATGACCTCCGATTTGTAGAAACGTGGATTTACCTGTATAATGTAGGTGTCCACAAACTACAAGACAGGGATTACCGCATACAAATGGAGGTCAAAATGAATTATAGCACAGTTTACGTCGGAATGGACGTCCACAAGGAAACTTTTTCTCTCTGCTGCTACACGAACGAGAAAGAAGTAGCAGAATACCCGCAGAAGGTCGAGGCTCACTATAGTAAGGTCATCAACTATCTTGAGGCCATGCGTTTCCATTACGGAGACGATGTGCTGTTCATATGCGGTTATGAGGCGGGATGCCTCGGATTTACGCTGTACCATGAGCTGACCGCTCACAATGTGAAATGCGTGATCCTCGCGCCCTCTACCATGCCGGTGCTAGCTGGAAAGAAGAAAATCAAGACCGACAAGCGAGACGCCGCCCATATTGCCAAATGCCTCGCCCATCATGATTACAGTCCGGTTCATATTCCCACTGAGAAGGATGAGCAGGTGAGAGAGTTCCTTCGGATGCGGGACGACCACCAGCTCGCCCTGAAAAAAGTGAAGCAGCAGATCAATGCATTTTGCCTGAGACACAACTATCAATACAGCGGAACGAAACACAAATGGACACAAGCTCATGTCAACTGGCTCCGCACTCTGAAAGTCGATGGGCTATATCAGGAGATTCTGGAGGAATACATGCTCACCTATGACTATTTGACGGCAAAGCTGGAACGGCTCGACAAGCATATTGAAGAATTGGCTTCTGAGGACGAATACAACGAAGACGTACACAAGTTGGAATGTT
>Ga0192276_1091_pt1 | contig 19681 bp, 25 predicted proteins | sample Koala_Koa24_I3_FD_131263 | JGI IMG/M metagenome (GOLD analysis project Ga0192276, IMG submission 131263) | Enriched cells from koala feces incubated with labeled cellulose particles, San Francisco Zoo, California, United States - Koala_Koa2-4_I3 ...
CCGTCAATGAAGCTCGTGTGGTCAAGGTGCACCTGGTCCTCAAAGCTTATGAATTCAGAAATGTTCCTGACGCCATAAACGTGTTCGAGCAAATCAATCCAGAATTTCTGGGACTCGCCCTTTTCGTAGCCCTTGCCCTTCCAATAGTCCGCAAATTTCTTCGCTTCCACTGCCTGTAAATCGGTCATAATAATCCCCCGTTCAGATTAGTTTCTCATATTATGATACCATAAACCGCCCCGCTTTGCAATAAAAATATGGCGCAACCCGGCACTTTGAGCGAGGGTTACGCCATTTTGGGCGATATAAGTTTGTCATCCAGCATTTCAAGAACCTGTTGCGGCAGGGAGTCAATCGGGTATCTTTTGTCGGCGTACATCACCGTATCATACAGCCAGTTCCCGCCCGGCTTTGAGAATATGTATTGAACCTCAAATGCATTCGCCGCCTTGTCAAAGCTATCTTCAACACGAAGGCTTCTGGCTATATAGTATCTGCTCACTTTTTTGCCGGTTTTATCTACATCATTGCTCAGACAAACTGTACACTCCAAGTCCGTCAAGCCGAACTTATAGGTAAACGTCACAGTCTTCGTATCCTCAAGAATAAAAATCTCAGAATTGGTGACAGAAATCAATTTGGGAAGCTGAGATATTTTCTTGGCACACAGGTCATAAGGATGTCTCTGGCTGAAATATATCTGGTTCGCTTTCAATTTGTCCGAAATCACGTTTTTGAAGAACTGTTCTCCTGACATATTCGTGTCAACACCTGTCAGGTGCATAAAGTCCTTGCGGCGGAATACGACCTCTATCGTTCTCCCGTCAAAAACGTACAGAAATGTTCGTCCCACCAACTGTGCATCATATTTCAAAGCGACCTCTTTGATGGTCTTGATAATCTGTAATTTATCCTCAGTCTTGCTCATCCTGTGTCCTTCTTTGCTTAATACAGAAAAAGCGGACGATACAGTGATCGCCCGCAATACTTGTTAGAGTTGCGTGTTTTCTGCTGGCTGTCAGCCTCGGCAATCTGGCGAAAGCCTATAAGATGTGCTAGCATCAGATGCATTAGCATCTGTTGCCACGGGAAATTTAAGTCCCCCATGCGGACTACACCTATATCCAAGGTGCGGGGCTCGATACCCTGGCGAGTATCTATCAGCCGTGGGCTTTACCCTGCCCCACGCGCAGTACAGCTTTAACGTGCCGCCGCACGGGAAGTATCTCTGCTTCCATATATATTATATGCTATCTCAGCGAAAAAAGCAATACTTTTTCAGTATCAATGAAGAAAAAATATCCCACTTACCCACTTTTACATCAGAAACTCCGTCCCCATCCTTAAAACCGCCCGGACAATCTTTTTCACCGACTCTTCGAGATATTCGGAGGCGAGGACGGTGGTTTCTTCACCGCAGGTGAGGCAGGCTCGGGTGATGGTGGCGGTCCGGTAGTTATTTCCACCGGACAAGACGGGGACACTGCCGAAGTAGGTGTGCCCGAAAGCCTCGGTCTCGCTATCAGTATAGCTGTCGCCGCAATTTGAACAGGTGTGAAGGGTATACCCGTTCTCGGTACATGTCGGGGCGACGACGGTTTCTTCATAATTATGTCCGGTGGCTTCTGTCTCGCTGTCGGTGTAACTGTCGCCACAGTTCGAGCAGGTATGGGTTGTATAGCCATTCTCGGTACATGTCGGAGCTGTCACAGTGGCAACGTAGCTATGACCGGTTGCTTCTATAACAGTGTCGGCAAGAGCGATTTCGGTCGTGGCGTTTTTGTCGCTGAAATAGGTGTCACAGCCGGAGCAATACCAATATTCGATGTTGCCGCCCGTCGTGCAGGTGGCGCTGACGGCTGAAGTTTTTACAAGAGTATGGGTGTGCACTTCCACGGCTGGCTCATCGGGTATCTCCACCGTTGTATCTTCAACAGTCTTATTGGAAGTCCCGAGAGTCAGATATCTTGACGGATATAGCTCCAGTGTCAGGCTGTCATAGGTGTAGGTGATGGTATGGGAATTGATGGTGAAGGTGTAGCCGGAAGAATCGCTTGAAGTAGCGTCGCTGGCGCAGACCATGAAGAGCCCGCCGTTCTGCCCGATTGCGCCGCTGTCGCTGTTGGTGAGGTCGACGAGATAGCTGACCCCGTCAAGCCGGACGACGTTCCACATGTGAACGCCTGCTCCCGTTCCGCCGGACATAACTCCGGTGACGGTGATGCAGTCGAGTCCCGCAAGGTCGCAGAGATACTGGAAAGCCTTTGAATAGCCCTCGCAGACGACGTTGGTCGAGTCATCCCCATCGAAGACATAGACGAGTTGCCAGATGTCGCCATAGTCGGAGCTCGAATAGTCGGTTTCATACGAGACCAGCGAGCAGATGACGTCCTTGAAAGCCACGAGCTTTTCTTCGTCAGAATAGCCGGAATATTTTTTTACGACCGACTGCGCATAAGCGGCGGCTTCTTTCGCCAGAGAAATTTTGGAAGAGTCGACGGCGAATGAACCTCCCGCCTGGTAAGCGGTCGCTACCGGCAGATATATCGTGAGGCTGATATTAAGAGTATTGCCCTCGCCGAAGGACTCCTGCTCGGTGTACACCGAAGAGGACTTGTCCATCCAGCAGAGCTCATAGGGGCAACTGTAGATGAGATAGCTGAGTATGAGGTTGTAGTCGAGCGCCTCCGAAAAAGCGTCCACCGCTTCGTTCATCGACCTGGCATCGGTAATCCGGCCAACTCCACGAGACGCCGTGCTAAGGCTTAAATCTATCGTGACGATTGTCGACGACACCGTCCCTTCGGCAATTCTCTCAACCGCCGCCTTCAGCTTCTGGTATACTTCAAGATTGATGCCGGACAAGGCGTCCTCGCCGGTGTAGCTTGCAGACAGAGACGCCGGCAGAAGCTCAAACATCATCACAAAAGCGATTATTAAAGATAAGATTTTCCTTGATTTCATAGTATTTCTTCCTGAATTTTCGCAAAACAAAAATCTCTTCCGGCGAACCGAAAGAGATTCCAGGATGCCAAAACCCAAACCCATCCGGTCCCCCATTTCATGTTAAAATTGTAGCATATCCCGGCGGGGTTGTCAATGGGTTTTGGAACCCTCGGCGGCGTTTCATTGATTTTGTCCGAGGATTTGAGATTGGTAGCGAGGCGGGATGGCGAAAATAAGCTGAAAAGCTAAATATTGGAGGTTTTTAGCGAGTACATAACGTAATGTGGTTGGAGGTGATATGGAAAACGCCCGTTACCGGCTTGATGCTGATAGTGGGCATAAATACTATTTCTTTTGGTACGACGCATCAATCAGTCATACACAAGCTCCATCAAAACGGTCTCCTCCGCCATCGCCGTCAGATTGTTCATGTGCGCTACCCACTTGAGCTGGTCTTTCGACTTGTCGGGTGCCGGATATTTCTGAAGCAGTTTCGGCATTAACGTCTCCATCATCTCTTGAGCCGATGTTTCGACTTCCGTTAAGTGCCGGTTCAGTTTTCCTGTCAACGTCATGCTCGCGTACCAGTTAGGGTGATTCTCCTGCAAATACGTCTTTCGGAGCATTCCGTACTTACCGATTACTGCGGGCGCTTCCCGTGTCACTTTGAGGTTCGGGAACAGGTAGTCTCCTTTGCTATGATAAGATATTTTCATGGTTGTATCCTCCTGTAATTTAGATGGGTTGTCTTTTGCATATGCTTTTTTTGCTTTAAAGCCTTGAAGCTTATACTTCTATTATACATGATTCTATCAGGAATTGCAAGAGGAATTCAGGATTATTTGCGTGATTTGCTTTAAGCATTATATCACTGTGGTGATATAGCTATAGAATTTGGTGTATGTGTGAAAAGCCTCAGTCAATACCCATTCTGGTATCGGCTGAGGTTTTCAGGATGTCCCTTTTAAGTTTTAATAAATTACGTTGTCATCGCTCTTGCATCTTGTCAAGCGGCGACACCTGACCCCGTCTAATTATTTTTTTCTCGAGAACAATGCTTTTCGAGCATCATTCACAAATTCCCTATAACTCAGTCCGCTTGACACGACGATAGCCCGCTGAATCAGTAGTAGCGGAACAATCAGCAGCAGGATTGCCCACAACCAATAGATACCTTTGACCAGGTCGTTTGAGTAGAGGTAGTAGTAGCCGTAGACTGCCACAGGAAACTGCACAAGGACGGCAGTAATCAGGCCCGGCGAGTAAAATCTTTTCTTGTTGATGCGGGCGGCGACCAAGTGCATTATGATTTCTATAATGCCGATGAACAGCGTGGACATGACCGGCCAGACCCATCCGGCGAGAAACGCAGGAAGAACCGTCGCATAGAGCGTAAACATCAAGAGACCGAATTTCGCCATGCCGAGATTCTTTAATTGCAATCCGGTCATATCTGTGACCATCTCAATAAATCCTCCCGGCAGCTTCAACTCCTCCGTCTCATGCAGAGCAAGGGCTACAATGTACATGATGGGCAGTTTGTGCAGCATATCAATTTGGTTCCAGCCGACTACCAGAACGCACAATGCAACAACACCCAGTAACGAAGTCAGCCAAAAGCTGTACTTTCTCATAAATGTCTCCATAATCAACCTTCTTTCATGCTCTCTGCCACTGACCTGGCAAACTTCCTGGCGTTGGTCAAATCCGCCTCATTGGGATGGGACGGAAAAGCTACTCCAAATGCACTCCCGTGGCATTTGAACGACTGCTCCAGAACAACGATATTCTTCTCCGCCAGCCGTTTCTTCAGTCCGGCGGGGCCCATCGGCCAGGAACCGCCCGATGTGGAAAAGACCGCAGCCGTTTTGATTTTCTGTGGCTCCAGCGTATCAATAAACTGTTTCATCTGGTCGGACATTCCACCGAAGTACATTCCGTCCCCAATCAGCAGCAAATCAACCGGTTCTTGGCGAATATCCTTTGCTTGTTCAATGGGTATTGCCGTTACTTTTAATTCCTGAGCTATTGCCTCAGCTACCTTTTTTGTGTTTCCACTCTGCGAATGATATATGACTTGAATGTTCATAGACTTCTAAACAACCTTTCCTTATCTTAGCTCTTGAAAAATCAATCACACTGTTGTATTTTATTATAGGAGTTTCTTAACCGGAAAGCAACCATCAGTATTTTTAAAAGTGTCGGATTTTTGTGGGAGTTGAGAAGTATCATGCCTGAATCGAGAACAAAGCAACGCACCAGAGAGCAAATACGAACACTGCTGTCACATTTGCGATAGGTTATTAAAATACAGGGGTTGAATATCCAAAAAGATAATCGTATAATAGATGTACTGGTCATGGATAGATTCCAATTCGCATTCGATGGGTAGAGAGTTTATACACCGGGCTGGAATACGAATACAAAGAAGGAACATTCTATGTCAGTTGAGACAAATAACTATCTTGAAACGGAGAGTCTTGGAAAGCTCATGCGAAAATATGCGTTTCCCTGCGTAATCTCCATGTTGGTAGCGGCACTTTACAATATTGTCGACCAGATTTTTATCGCAAACGCATCATGCCTTGGATCTTATGGAAATGCAGCGAACACGGTCGTTTTCCCAATGACAGTGGTGGCCATAGCCATTGCGGTCATGATTGGGGACGGGTGCTGTACATTTGTCAGCATCAGTCTCGGAAGCAAAAAAAATGATGACGCCGCAAACGGCGTCGGAAATGCTGTTGTCTCCGTGCTGGCAGTAAGTCTTGCGCTTACAGCTATTTATCTCCTGTTTCAGGAGCCCATTCTGCGTATGTTTGGTGCAGATGTGAACGAAGAGACTTTCCGGCTTTCAAAGGAATATTTTTTCTGGATTACGTTAGGCATTCCGTTTTATATGTTCGGGCAGGCTTTAAACCCAATCATTCGTTCTGATGGAAGTCCGCGCTTTGCAATGGCGACACTCGTAACAGGAGCAATCTTCAATATCATTTTTGATCCTATATGCATCTATGTCCTCAAGTGGGGTATGATGGGTGCGGCTGTTGCAACCATCGGCGGTCAGATTCTGTCTGCTGTCATGGCGGCTGTATACCTGTTCAGGATGAAAGCCACGCCTCTGCATAAAGGATGTTTTCATATTCAGTGTAGACTTGTCAGACAAATACTGACTCTCGGATTCGCAAGCTTCCTCTCACAGTTTTCTATCGTGCTGTCTATGGCGGCCACAATCAATATGGCAGTAAAATATGGTGCGATGGATGCCGTGTTTGGACAGGCGGAATACGCACAGATTCCAACTGCGATTGCGGGGATTGTATCAAAATTTTTCCAGATTATTATTTCCATTTCCGCAGGTCTTGCCGCTGGATGTATTCCGATTGCGGGATACAATATCGGTGCAAAACGCAATGACCGTGTCCTGGGGCTGATGAAGCGTCTGATGGCGTGTGAAGCAATCCTTGGTCTTGCTGCGTCAATCATTTTCCTCCTGTTCCCCAACCAGCTTATGCTGATTTTCGGTTCAGAAAATGAGAGCATTTATTATACGCAGTTTGCTGTATGGTTCATCCGTGGACAGCTCTGTCTGCTGCCACTGGCCTGTCTGAATAAAGGCAGCTTTATTTTCCTGCAATCGCTTGGGAAAGCAAGGGAATCCTCTGTATTGTCCGTGGCACGTGAGTTCGTGTTTGGCGTTGGCTTTGCGCTGCTACTTCCCATGATCTGGGGACTTTATGCCTTGCCGTTCTTTATGCCGGCTGCAGATACTGTAGCTTTTATTGCCGTTGCGGTTGTTCTCCTGCGGATAAAGAAAGAATTGGGAAAACCAGTCGCCATGAAAGAGTAGAATGAAGAAAAATTGAACATTCCATATTATGATGCGGCACAGGCGCTTGAGCGCAAAGGCATTCTTTCAGACCGCTGTGAACTGAACAGACAAATAAGGGCGGACAATCGCCTGCTCGGGGAGTTGAAAGCACAGGTACGGAAACTGTCAGAAGCTGTAGCAAACACCATTCCGGCAGTCGCAGAACGGTTGGAAAATATCCGGGCACACATGATTCTGCAGAACAGCAGATTGATGACAGGTTGGGCGAAGATTCTAACCTGTTCAGGGAGCGTACTGAACATCTGCGACATGAGCAGGAGATGGAGAGGAGAGGGAGTCAGCAGGACAGGGGGGAAGGAGATAAGGAGATTACGAGCGATAAGAAATTGCCTGAAGCCCGATGCGCTTTTTATCGCTAAAAGCAGATATTATATCCAAAGAAAAACTACTGTATTTTATTGCTTAATGCAATATATTATAAGGAACAGTCAACAAAAGACGCAGACAGACAGGTTCATATCCATATTGTTCTAACGGAACAATCCCTTCTTCACATATTCCTCACTTTGAACAGAAATCACCTGATAGCCAATATCTGCTATGACCTTTCGCAATTTCACCTCATCAACGGGAGTAGCCGAGATAATCTCCGTTTTGTTTTGCTTATGTGAGGACTTTACGCTCTTGATGTCAAAAGAACGGCGGATCACATCATTGATATGTGCTTCACACATTCCACAGGACATCCCTTCGATTTCTGCGATTGTTTTCGTCATCCCTCCATCACCTCACTTTCATCTGCTGTACATTGGCTGTGAAAATGTAGCAATTTTTCAAAGCTATTGTCACTGATTGCGTGTTCCAACCGGCAGGCTTCAGCACTTGCCGTCTTTGAATCCACGCCAGCCGCCACCAGCTGGCTTTCAAAATACCGGTGCTTCCGATAAATACGTTTCGCCTCATCCATTCCCGTTGCGGTCAGGGTTATCAAATAATCGGAATCCATGGAAATAGAGCCTTCCTCTTTTAGTCCAGCAACCGCTTTACAGACACTTGCTTTTGACAGCTCCATAAACTCAGCCAGACGCACCGACCTGACTGCGCCGCCAGTTTGCTCTGTCAGAAGATAAATCGCTTCCAGATAATCCTCCCGTGATTCATTCGACATTTTAATCATCGGATTAGAACCGTTGTGCGCTTTTTTGTACAAGTGATCACCTCGCATTTTTTTGAAAAGGCAGGCATCTCTTCCGAAATGCCTGCCTTCTGAATCAAACATCACTGCTTTGAATGAGGGCACTTTCCGGCGAGAGAACAGCCGGGGCAGCCGCCACTGCATTTACCGTTTCTGTGTTCCTTTATCAGTCTATATATGGCAAAGATGACGGCGGTCAGCAAAAGCAGTCCGACGATGATCGTTGCCAGATTATCCATAATCCATTCCATAAAGTGCGCCTCCTTACATTCCTTATTTTGTGGCGTCCGCAACGCTCTTTTTATCGTTCGCGGGCTTGTACCCTGGTCTAAACAGCATAAAGAGGATAAAGGCCAGAATGAGGATTGCGGCTACCGTTCCCACTGTAAAGCCGCCTCCGGTGAACAGAGAACCGAACTGATAAATCAGCAGGGAAACAGCGTAGGCAAACACGCACTGATAGGCGATTGCGAATGCGGCTAGCTTGCCGTTCTGCATCTCCACACGGATGGTGTTGATGGCGGCGAAGCAGGGAGCACACAGCAGGTTGAACGCCAGGAAGGAGTATCCCACCAGAGAGCTGTTGCCAAGCAATGCAGCGATTGGGGCAAGGCTTCCGCCGGATTCCACCACGTCCAATGCATCCGACATGGCGGCAAACTGACCCAGTACGCCAACCACTTCTTCTTTCGCTGCAAGACCGAGGATGGATGCGATAACCGCCTGCCACTTGTCAAAACCACAGGGAGTGAATATCCAGGCAATCGAATTCCCTATGTAATAACAAATGCTCTGTTCCAAATCGTCCACCATACCAAAGGCACCGTTTGTCCATCCGAAGCTGGAGAGGAACCATACCAGAATAGCAGCCAGCATATAGACCGTGACGGCTCTCTTTGCAAATGCCTTCAGACGATCCCAGATACTGTGCCACACATTCTTCACGGTGGGGAGGTGATAGGCCGGAAGCTCCATAACAAAAGGCGTCACATCACCGGCAAACAGTTTTGTCTTTTTCAGCATCACACCGGTCACAATCACGGACACGACACCCAGCACATAAGCTGAGAACGCGACCAACCCGCTGTTGCCAAACAAAGCGCCGGCAATGCAGGCAATCAGCGGCAGTTTTGCGCCGCAGGGCATGAAAGTAACGGTCATAATGGTCAGCCGACGGTCTTTTTCGTTCTCAATGGTGCGTGCAGCCATAATGCCGGGCAAACCGCAGCCGGTACCAATCAGCATAGGGATAAAGGACTTGCCGGACAGACCGAATTTGCGGAATACTCTGTCCATAACGAAAGCGATACGTGCCATGTATCCGCAGTCCTCCAGGATGGCAAGGAAGAAGAACAGGATAAACATCTGCGGCATGAAGCCCAGCATAGCGCCGACACCGCCGATAATGCCTTCACAGATCAATCCTGTCAGCCAGTCCGCACAGCCGACATTCGTCAGAAATGCTTCCACAGGAGCCTGGATCCATTCTCCGACAAACACATCGTTTGTCCAGTCCGTGACCCAGCTGCCGACAGTCGTGACGGATATATAGTAAACGACGAACATAACCAAGGCAAAGATAGGCAGACCGAGCCAGCGGTTTGTTACGATGCGGTCAATACGGTCAGACATAGATTCCTTGCCGTGCTGTTTCTTCCGCACCTTGTTGATGATACCAGTAATGTAATCATAGCGGACACTGGTGATATGGCTTTCGGTATCGTCATCCAGGGCTGCCTCCGCTTCTTCAATGATTCTCGCTGTTTCGGCATTCCCATAAGGGATTTTGGTATCCTTCTCAAACAGCTTGATTGAGAGATAGCGCTTCTGTGCCTGCGGCACATCAGCGGGAAGCTGCTCCTGAATCTGTGCAAGCCATCCCTCTGTCTGCTTGTCAAAGGGAACACAGGCCGGGGCATCCCCTTTCTTCGCCGCATTGACAGCAGCCTGTACGACCTGGTCGATATTGTCCTCCTTCAATGCTGAAGTCTCAACGACCGGGCAACGAAGAATTTTGGAAAGTACATCGGTATGAATCACATCCCCATTCTTTTTCACCAGGTCCATCATGTTCAGCGCAATCACAACCGGGATGCCAACCTCCAGCAGTTGCGTTGTCAGATACAGATTCCGCTCCAGATTTGTCGCGTCCACAATGTTGATGATAGCGTCAGGTCTTTCACCCACCAGATACTCACGGGCAACGACCTCCTCCTGGGAATACGGCGACAGTGAGTAAATACCGGGCAAATCCATGATGCGGATATTCTTATCCTTTTTGTACTTGCCCTCTTTCTTCTCCACCGTGACGCCCGGCCAGTTGCCGACGAACTGGATTGCGCCGGTCAGGGCATTGAACATCGTCGTCTTGCCGCTGTTCGGATTTCCTGCCAACGCCAGCGTATAGTTATCCATTTTGGTCTCCTCCTTAAGTTTATTCTACTTCAATCATCTGAGCATCTTCCTTGCGGATAGAAAGCTCGTAGCCGCGGACAGTCACTTCCACAGGGTCGCCAAGCGGTGCAACCTTGCGCACATAAATATCAATGCCTTTTGTCACACCCATATCCATGATTCGCCGTTTGGTGGCTCCTTCTCCATTGAGCTTGACCACCTTAGCCGTTGTCCCCACCGGGACATCACGCAGTGTTCTCATTAGACGTTCTCCCTTCATTTTAATTTTTATATAATGCCATCTGACTTTATACCATAATCCTGGAAGCGATATCTTTTGTCAGAGCAATTCGTACATCTTTGACATATACAATAAGATCACCTCCATGCGCCGACACGATTTTTAGTTTTGCGTCGGGCGCAATGCCCATTTTCTGTATGAACAGTTTTGTTTTATCATTGCCTTTTATCATCCGAACTGTCTGTTCCGAACCAACATCTGCCAATGTTAAAGGCATCATAATCATCATCTCCTATTCTGATTAGCATTGCCTAACCTCTTTGCCTAATCTAAGGTCGGTTTCCCGACCTGATTTTAGACCTTTATACAAAAAGCAGATTCTTCGTCAAGCGCAATATGTTTTCCACCCACACATACAATTACACCGCCATAGTATGAATTTAAAAGAAACAGCGTTGCTCCGGGAATAAGTCCCAGCTTCAAGCCTGGAAATCACTGCTTTAATATGAGCTTAAGTCCTCCTCTTTTCGCATACCGCCCGCCGCAATCCGTTCAAAACTCTCATTGCTTAACGAGTGACCCATCCGGCTTCCTTCCCTGTCTGCCAAAACAGGGTCAACACCGGCAAGCACCAGATTTTTCTCGAAAAAAATATGTTTACGATGCGTTCTCTCTGCTATCAGAGAGCCTTGCTCTGTCAGGTGCAGGCAATACTTTTCATCCATCAAAAGAAAGCCATCCCGTTCCAGCGACAAAACTGCCTGGCTGACGCTGGCTCTGAAAAAGCCCATAAAAGACGCAAGGTCGGAAGACCGTATTTCATTTTGATCTTTGAGAAGCAGAAACAGGGCTTCCAGATAATCCTCCCTGGACTCCTGGCGAATCTGGTTCATGCGATTTTTTTGCGTATCGTTCATTGGCGGTCCCTGCCTCGTTTGGTTTATACCTGTGCGGGTATAGGTTTATTATACATATAGGGGTATGGGAATGTCAAGCGGTCTGCATGAAGATTAGGAGGTGCTAACAGATTTGAATCCTGTGCAGGTGTGAAGTAATGCACTTCCGGGAAACTTCCGAAAAAACAAAAGCAACCCCGCCGGTTGCTTTTTCATTATCCGCAAAATTTTTCAGAGAATTTTTCAAACCAGCTTGTCGAACCCCCTCCCTCACCTGTGTTAGTGAAGGGGTAAAAGAAGCCAAAGCAAGATACGCCCGGTCAGACAGTAACTCAAATTTGAGAACTGCCGCCCCGACAATCTTGATGGGAATCGCAGCTTCCCATACCCTCGACTTTCGCAAAACTGAAAAGTTTTACTGATTGGTTCCCATTAAAAATGGTCACAGCGGCGAAGCCGGTTCTTGATGAGAGCGGACATAAAAAAAGAACGACCGCAATAGTCGCTCTTTTTGAAACTAAAGCCTTTTAAGGTACACCATATCTCCGTTCAAAGCCGTTATTTCCGGGGGTTTTCCATACCCGTTTTTCAGATAAAATCTCTCGGCGGTATCGGTTGTAAGGATTGCGTATCCTACACCGTGGTCCTTGAAATATTTTTCGGTAAGTCTGAGAAGTGCTGTCCCATGCCCGTTGTTGCGATGCGTTTTTGAAATCCAAAACTCCCGCACAAAACCAAGTTTTGTTTTTGAAAAACCAGCTCTCCATATCCATAAGGGTAAATTGAAGAAATCCCGCAACCTGACCGCTTTCAGCTATGTACACATAGGCAAAATTCTCATTCCTGTCGCGACACATACTCTCAAAAAGCCCGTCCCAGTCGTCAACAGACAAGTGAATCTCACCAAAGTATTCTATGAAAGCCTCTTTGAAATCAGGATTGGTGAAATCGGAAAAGAATTCATAGTTATTATCCATGCTACTCCTTAACGCAGTCAAAAAAGTGTTCCCGATAACGAGAACACAGATAAAGATTACACCGTCAAAAAACAGAACGATTGACTGCATTAAGCCCTGCACAGTGAACGATATGTATTCCCATTATCAACTATTATAATCATATCGATCACCACCCTTCAAATCTAACGGCATTATATCATTTATGAAAATTGTTGTCAAGGCTTTCGCCATCCGAAAACAAAATCTCCGAGCGAGAGTATTGGACGAAGCAACGGGGACAAACAACTTGACAAAGCAAGACGAGTTGAAGACGGTTTGCGCCAATGTGGATGCTATTTTGAATCCACAGCAGGAGAAAGAAGTTAAGAAGACGAGACAGTGGGAGATTTTGTGATAACGCAACCCAAATTTTCCCGCATACCCTCCCAACATTTTGCCCAAACTAATCCAAAAGGAGTTGATTATATGGCTATGAAGCCCGATGAGAAGCGGAGCGAGCTTCTTGATTCTTTGGTTGACATCAGGGATGTCAGGATTGACCGCTCACAGCCGGTGGAGGAGAGGAACATCTCAGGACAGTCTGGTCAGAAATTATCAATGACAAACACCATCATTTGATTATTTGTGAAGTGGATGGAAAAATAGTATCGTCCTGCGTGTGTGTGATTATCCCCAATTTGACCAGAGATGTTCGCCCGTATGCGTTTATAGAGAATGTAGTTACTCATAAGGAATACCGTCATTGCGGATATGCTACTGGATGTTTAAATTACGCGAAAGAAATCGCAAAGAGTGAAAACTGCTATAAAATAATGCTGTTGACCGGAGCAAAAAATGCGGAGACATTGGATTTTTACAGGAAAGCCGGTTATAACAGTACAGATAAGACTGCATTTATTCAGTGGATTGATAGGAATTATGTTGAAGGAAAATCGGGATATGCGAACTTAACATATTTTATATTTAAGAGCGACTTTATTCACAGTCGCTCTTTTTTCATACTCATCTAAGGCGATTACAGCGAAGAAACACCAGACGTCCCCCGCATATTCCCGCCAATTCGGCAAATAATAGCACTGTGTTGCCACACTGTGGCAATCAAGAGTCTGAGTCCTGCCAATCGGCTCGCTCCGGCTCTATAATTTATCGAAAGGACTGATTCCATGAAAGCGACGGGAATTGTGAGGAGGATTGACGACCTCGGGCGTGTCGTCATCCCGAAAGAAATCCGGCGGACTATGAGGATTCGCGAGGGCGACCCTCTTGAAATATACACAAGCGGCGAGGGCGAGGTCATCTTCAAAAAAATATTCGCCTGTCGGAGAAATGCAGGACAGCGCCGAGTCGGCGGCGGACGTTATCCACAAGCTCGGTGCGGCGCCGGTCGTCATCTTCGACAGAGACCACGTCGTGGCGACTGCCGGCGTCCAGAAAAAAGAATATCAGGAAAGGCGGATTTCGCAGGGCTTGGAGGAGCTTCTTGAAACCCGCAAGAGCTGGGTCTACGACACCGAAGGAAAAGCCATCCTGCCGGTCGAAGGCGTCCCTAAAAGTGCGCTAGCTGTCTCCCCGATTATAGCTTCCGGGGACATTGCCGGTGCGGTTTGCTTCCTGAACTCGGAGAACCAAACGAAGGGCTCGGAGCTACAGCTCACTCTGGCGCAGACTGCGGCGATGTTTTTGGGAAAACAACTGGAAGCGTAGGCGAATAATCTCTAAAAAACATGCCATAATACTCCCATCTTAATTAAAAGGAGATTATGGCATGACTTTATCACAGAAAGAAATCGGTTTACTCAAGGATTTGAAGGACCAGGAAAAGCTCTGCTGGGAGAAGTACTCGAAGTACTCATGCGAAGCTTGTTCGGAAGAGCTGAAGTCGCTCTTCGACTCGATTTCGCAGGTGGAGCACAACCACTATGACACCGTCAACAGTATGCTTTCCGGCAACGTCCCGACTGTCCCGGAAGGAGTCCTCAAAAGCGAAAACAACGGCTGGTGCAAAAAGATTTGCTACAAGGACACCCGCTCCGCCGACATCGACAAGTTCCTTGCCAGCGATATGCTCGCAATGGAAAAGCACGTCTCGGCGCTCTATGACACCTCCGTTTTCGAGTTCAGTGACCCCCAGGCTCGCCGCCTCCTCAACCACATCCAGGCGGAAGAACAACAGCATGGCGAACAGCTGTATAGCTTCCTTTCTTCCAATGGGTTCTATCAGTAACTTGTAGGGGCGGATATCATCCGCCCGAAAATCCTTCAGCGAGACATAGCGGGCGGATAATATCCGCCCCTACATATAATTTTCTATTACAAATCGTATATTTTCAACATCATTTTCCGAAACGTAATAGATTTTATCCGCAATTAGATATCCCCTATCATAAAAACTATAGCACTCATCGCCAATCCAGACGTAGATTATATAACCAATATCTGAAAAATAGGTCGTATCCGACAAGGTTCTGAAGCAGTTGCGGTATGAAACGCTTTCGAGCGTGTCGACGAGCTCGGCATAGCCTTCGTCTCCCGGGGAGAAGTGATACTCGGTCGTCTCCCAGCCGGCGGTCGAGGTCATATCGAGTACCGTAAGATTTGCAACCGTATACTCGACCCGAATCTCCTCGCCATCTGGAACAACGATTCGGTGCGGTGCGATGAAGTACACCCCGAGCCCTGCCAAAATAACTGCCAGAAGCACGGCGGCGCAGATTCTGATTTTCGATTTCATATTAAAACTCCCTTCCGATGGCTATTATAGCAGAGTGGTGTTAAATGTGGGTTAAGATTTATTTTTCACCGTCCGGATAAATAACGCTGTCGACATTTCTGCCGCCGTAGACAACTCTTGAAATTTTCAGAATCTGCGTGTTTTCGTCAGGAAGGTAGTAGATTACAAACTTCTCTACCGGAACCTTGCGGACACCTTCGCTTGCCCACGGTTCCCAGTCGACTTTGGGGTGACTCTCAGGAAAAAGTGCAAGATTTTCAACCTGATTCTCAATCCGACCAATAATCCTTGCGGCGGCTTTTGCGGACATAAGGTCGCCGGAAATATAGGAATAGATTGCGTCCATATCCTTCAATGCCTGCGGCGAATAAATCACTTTGTACTTAATTCTTTCGTCTCTCATATTCCATACCTGTCATGCAGAATTTTGTGAACTTCCTCCGGCGTATATCCCTTTCCGTCCTTGAAAGAGTCAAAGCCTTTCTGAATCTCTGCGCTGATTTCCTCCTCGGTCATCCCGCCGATTGCGGTCGGTTTCTTTTCGGGAAGACGGAGCTCGAAGGGCAAGCCGTCGTGAAGGACAATCTGGCTGTAGAGCATCTGGATGGCGCCGGACGGAGTAATCCCAAGCTTCGCCAGGATTCCCTCAGCGTTCTCTTTGAGTTCGGTATCGATTCTTGCATAAACAGCAGTCGTGTTTGCCATGCAAAACATCTCCTTTTTCGTTTTCCCTATTATACCACGGTTTGCAAGCGATTGCAAGCATTTGCTTGCAATTTTAATCTGTCCTCCTCCCCGTCAAATCAAAGACCGTTGTGGTCTCGTCTTTGGGGTGTTCCCTCGGGGTGATTTTTACTTCCTCGGAGTTGAGGGTTCTGAGCTCACCGGTGGGGGTTTTTACGACCAGGCGGGCGTTGTGGTCGATGCGGACGGCTTCGGCGAGGTAGGGCTCGTCGCCGTTCAGAGGGTGAACTTCGATTGTGTAACCCAAAACAACTGAGAGGCGGGTGTAGTCATAGAGGAAGTCCCTGCCACGGATTTGGTTAAGTCGGTTATTGATGGATTCTAAGATAAAGTCCTTCGTCAGGGTGTTGAAGACGGGGTACTCCTCCTTCTGGAAAACGGTCGTCGTGTTCCGGGCAAACTCCTCCGGGAAGCCGCCTTCGGGTGGATACATATTCACGCCGATTCCGATGACATAGAAGCGCTCACCGTTTACGTCGACGCCCGACTCGGTCAGGATTCCGGAAACTTTTTTACCGCCAATATAAATATCGTTCACCCATTTGATTCCGACCTTCCTGCCGCTTATATCGTGGATGGCGTCCGCCACCGCACAGGCGACTGCCGGAGTGATGAGCTGGGTTTCCTCCGCCGTGAGGTAAGGGCAGATTGGCGGAACGTCGTCATGAGTCGAGGCGTTCTCTTTTGTGCCGGGACGGATGAGCACCGAGAGGTAAATTCCTCCCAGAGGGCTGTAAAAGCTTCTGCCTTTACTCCCTTTTCCGCCGGTCTGGGTCTTTGCGGCGACGACGGTTCCCGATTTTGCGCCCTCCTTCCCCGCCTGCATCAGCAGTTCGTTGGTCGACGTGACTTCGTAGTAGCTGTAAATGAGAAATCCGTTCTGGTGGATAAGCCCGCACATTGGTCTCTTTAGCATAGTTGCACCTCTACTGCTTGTATATTTTGGAGTAATTATTACTCTCTGCGTTTGATTTTAAATATCGCCCGCCATTACAGACGGGCGATATCATGTGAAATTATACTATTAGTTTTGAACTGAGTAGTTCGGCGCCTCTTTCGTGATGAAGACATCGTGGGGGTGGGACTCCTTCAAGCCTGCACCGGTGATGCGGACGAACTTGGTCTTGGTTCTGAGCTCTTCGATGTTGTGGCAACCGCAGTAGCCCATTCCGGAGCGGAGACCGCCGCAGAGCTGGAAGATTGTGTCGGACAACATTCCCTTGTAGGGCACTCTTCCTTCGACGCCTTCGGGGACGAGCTTCTTCGAGCCGGTCTGGAAGTATCTGTCCTTCGAGCCTGCGTTCATAGCTCCCAGGCTTCCCATTCCTCTGTAGACCTTGAACGACCTGCCCTGATAGATTTCGATTTCGCCGGGAGCTTCGTCGCATCCTGCAAGGAGTGAGCCGAGCATGACGGCGTTTCCGCCAGCCGCAAGAGCCTTGACGATATCTCCGGAGTACTTGATTCCGCCGTCTGCAATGATGGAAACTCCGTACTTCGCCGCAACGCAAGCGGCATCATATATGGCAGTAATCTGGGGAACACCTACGCCGGCAACAACACGGGTCGTGCAGATGGAGCCGGGACCGATACCCACTTTAACACAGTCCGCACCTGCCTTTATCAAAGCTTCGGTGCCTTCGGCGGTCGCAACATTGCCTGCAATGACGGGAGTGTTGGGGAAGGCGGTCTTGACCTTTTCTACGCAACTCAAAATATTGTGCGAGTGACCGTGGGCGGAATCGAGAACCAGGCAGTCGACTCCGGCATTGACCAAAGCCCCTGCTCGGTCGAGGACGTCGTCCGTCACGCCGATTGCCGCGCCGCAGATAAGTCTTCCCTGAGAGTCGGTCGAGGAGTGGGGATACTTGACAGCCTTTTCAATGTCTTTAATAGTAATGAGACCCTTTAAGTAGCCTTCGCTATCAACGAGCGGAAGCTTCTCAATCTTGTATTTTCTTAAAATTTCCTGAGCCTGCTCCAGAGACGTTCCGACGGGAGCAGTGACGAGGTGGTCCTTCGTCATAACGTCCTCAATCCTGGTTGAGAAATCGGTGATGAACCGCATGTCACGGTTCGTGATAATTCCGCAGAGCTTTCCACGGGCATCTACAATCGGGACGCCCGAAATGCGGTACTTGCTCATCAGGTCGTTAGCGTCCGAGACGAGGTTGTCCGCAGATAAAAAGAACGGATTGACGATTACGCCGTTCTGGGAACGCTTAACCTTGTCAACCTCATCAACCTGCTTTTCAATAGTCATATTTTTGTGGATGATTCCCAAGCCGCCCTCGCGCGAAATGGCAATAGCCATCGCAGACTCGGTGACTGTATCCATCGCCGAAGTCAGAATCGGGACATTAAGATGAAGCCCCTTACAAATGTCGGTCTCCAGACTGACGAGATTGGGGGTAACATCCGACTCTGCCGGCACCAGAAGAACATCGTCAAACGTAAGTCCCTCTTTGCCAAACTTTTCTTCGTAATTAGTTTCGAGCATAACGTCCTCCTCAAGATGATATTTGAACTACTATACTACAAATTGTCGGGTTTGTCAAGAGGTGAAGGGCGGCAAATGGCGAATTATTGCGGGTTTTGGGAGATTATACGCCACGAAGTTTTCGGCTACGTCGACTGCCGTCGCCTCCGCCGAAGCCATTTCGCCTTCGGCGAAATGGCACCCCTCAGTCGCCCTTCGGGCGCCAGCTCCCCTTGTCAGGGGAGCCTATAACCGCCTCTATCAGAAGTATTTGGTAGAATAACAAAAGCCTCCCCTGTCAAGGGGAGGGGGGCATGTTACAATACGAAGTGCAACACCCCTAAGAATGAACTTGTATTTTTTGAGGAGGGCGGAGCCCGGAACAAAAAATACAAGTTCGGGCAAAAAATTTTCAATAAGAATAGACATCATGATGTCCATCGTGTAAAATGTAATTACCGTAAAACACTGAACAGGAGGGTTCATCATGATGTCATACAAACATTTTACACTAAAAGAAAGAGAATATCTACAGGAACTTTTAAGCCAAAATCTGAGTTATCGAAAAATTGCTAAAATTTTAGGACGGGCTGCTTCTTCAATAAGCCGTGAGGTAAACCTCAACAAGGCAAAATACAAGCCTCACAAAAAGTCGAATAACCAGTTTTGGTACAGTGCCTGGCGTGCCCAGAACCTCTACATTATTCGCCGAAGAAAAAGTGCCCGTCAGGCTCTTAAGCGGGGAACTGATGAATGGAACTTCATCGTTGATGGACTCCGTAAATTCTGGTCTCCCGAGTGTATCTGCGGAATGTGGCATGAGCTCTATCCTGAAAGAAAGACACTTTGTGCTTCCACAATCTACCGTTACATAAACTTAAAAAAGTTCCCGAATATTACCCGCAAAAAGAACCTCAGACGGCGTGGGAAGCGCATCCAGCGCAAATCTACGAACTGTAATACCATCAAACCTGACCGCATTATTCCAGAATGGACAGATGAAATCAAGTCCCGTTCCCGGATTGGCGATTGGGAGGGTGACACAGTTTACGGTGCTGTTGGAAAGGGTTATCTGACAACTATGGTTGACCGTAAAAGCAAGCTTCTCAAGATGAGAAAGGTTCTGAACAGGACAGCCGAAGCCACCAGACTCGCTATTGAAGAAAGTCTTGACGGGCTTCCGGTGCACAGCATCAGTCTTGACAACGGCTCCGAGTTTGCAGAGTTCCACAAGTTGGAAGAAAACCTTAATACCTTAGTTTAT